>Ga0129306_1000016_pt1 | contig 301458 bp, 245 predicted proteins | sample P827metagenome_FD_94438 | JGI IMG/M metagenome (GOLD analysis project Ga0129306, IMG submission 94438) | Capybara group fecal microbial communities from Wisconsin, USA - P827 metagenome | ecosystem: Host-associated > Mammals > Digestive system > Large intestine > Fecal | place: USA: Wisconsin...
GTGAAGGAGATTGCGGATTCTCTCATCCTTTTCCTTTTCATATTCACTTGCATTGTAAACTACTTTTAATGAATTGTCATTTAAATTTACATCATTTCTTTCCTGACACGTATTTTTGAATGTATATCGGGAAAGTCCATAGGGCTTTCTGCTTTCGTCTTTAAACGGGTCATCCTTGCAGATAAAGAGGATGTAGCTTTCCTTAAGCTCATTGTAGCTCTGGCCCTTCATGAGACTGTCTATGTCTATCATGCTCTGGTAGTATCTGAGTCTCTTACCCAGGTCTTCCTTAATTGTGGATTGCATTTCAACATCGATGATTTTATCGCTGTCCTTGATGTAAACGTCTAATCTTACACCCTTGCTTGAAAAGTAGGGAGCAATCTGTCGTTCGAGCTCCGGGTATTCGATACGGCTTACCCTGATATTTAAAAGGCGCTCGATTAATTCTGCACAGATTTCAGGATCATGAAGGACAGCCTGAAACATTCCGTCGTCTGTAAAGGTGAGTTTATCAATCGGTTTCATGATGAAACCTCCGTAATATGATATCAGCTCCAGCGTATGCGGGGCTTGAGGATATTAACTCCTCAGATATATCATTCTTTTTTTTATGCTTTTTATGCACCAATTTTAAAATTTTTTTTGAAAATTGGTGAAAGAATCCAAAATCTGATTTATAATCAAATCATGGTGGCAAAATACAGGTACTTTTAAGGTGATTTTGAGAGTATTGTAGTCTGGACTTAGTCACATCAATGCTAATTTGTACCACTATGCAGGGAACAATCCTGTATGTTATTCTGATCCTAATGGTAAATTTTTTAATGTTATTGCAGCAGTTGCTGGCGGAGTTATAGGAGCTGGAGTTGGTGCAGTTGTTGCAGCTGGAACTGATATGCAAGATATTTTTAATAAAGTACTAAACTGCATACAAAACATTGATCCGTCGAAAATTGCTGAAAAATCTAATGAATTAAGAACAACAATTAATGGCATAGAAACTACAGTTAGGTTCTATGTTCAAAATGGGCAAGTTATAAATATCAATGCATTTGTTGGTTATACAGAAAGGGCAATAGGGAATTTAATACAATAATATGAGTATAAATGAAGAACTGAATTTAAAATATAAAGAAATGTACAATATGAATAAAACTACTGAGAATCTTGAAAGATACGTTCTTAGTGAGTTATACTCACCGCTTGAGGATTATGAAAAAGCCTTAGATGTATTGCACTCTGCTGATATGACCATCATATCAAAAGAATTAATGTTTTTAGAAGTTTTTCTTTGTTATGAATACTTGTGGTATGATGAAAAACTTCATCATAGTTATTTTCTGCCACTATTAAAAAAGGAATTTTCAACTTTCTCAGATGAAGAAAAGGGATTATATTATTATCTCGAAGCATTAGGCCATATTAATAAGATAAAGGTTGCTTCTGAAAATGAAATAATATCATTGTTGGATAAATCGATAGCTTGCAATACTCCTTTTGTTAGTAATTATCTGTACAGAGCAAAATATAGCAAAGACAAAAGACAGAAAGAATTTTACATTGAAAAAGCTTATAGCAATATTTTGAGAATTATACAGGTTGAAGAATTGGAAAAAACTCCTTTAGATAATATCTATAAAATACAATATTACATAGATTCTGAAATAAAAATGCTTGAGATGAATGAAATTAAAATTGGCATTTGGTTTCCTAATAGGAAAAAAACTTTTGCAAAATTACTTAACTAAAATAAGTTCCTTCTCCACAAACTGTAATTGATATGACTAAAAGATTATAAAAATCTTCCTTTCTTATCCTTCAATAAATCCTGTGCCGAGGCTTTCGTTCATTACTTTAAAAAAGTCTGGGAAAGAAACATTGCAGCATTCTGCATCTTTTATTACAACTGCGTTATCTTCGTTAAAGAAAAGTCCAAGGCAGGCAAGGCTCATTGCGATTCTGTGATCAAGATAAGAATCGATGCGGCCGCCGTGAAGCTTAAAGTCCGGGTTTGCGCTTGAGTCAGATAAAAAAGGTGAGTGACCGTTTATTACAAGCGTGTCGCCGTTGTCTTTTATGTCTGCTCCGAGAGAAGATAAAAGCTCTGTCATTACCTTTATTCTGTCGGTTTCTTTTTTTCGGCAGATGTCGATGTCGGTAAATACTGTAGTTCCGTTTGCAAAGCAGGCGATTACGCAGAGTGCGCATATTGCGTCAGGGTAAGCTGCCATGCTTATCGTCATTTTTCCCTCTGGTGCGTTAAGGATGCGCTTTGCGTTTGAACTGTTTACTTCCAGTGTTTTTTCTTTTTTATTCCACTTGATGTCGGCACCGTATGAGACTAAAAGGTCTACGATTTTTTCATCACCCTGTGTGCCCGAGTCATCAATATCTGTTATTACAATATGTTCACCAGCAATCAAAGCTGCAATCAGTGGGAATGCAACTGCTTCCCAGTCAGACGGAATCGTTACATCCTGCGCCTTTAAATCTTTTGGTCCTGCAACACAGATTGATTTATAATCATCAGAAATGGAACTTTGAACACCGTATTTATCAAGCCAGTATTTTGTCATCGAAAGATAAGGAGTTTCCTGCGGACAGTTAAGTTGAATTTGTGTAAGTCCCGTTAATCTTGTTGCAGCCATCATAAAGCCTGTTATGTACTGCGAAAGTTTTCCGTCTGTAAAAAGAATGTTTTCATTTGTAACAGGACCTGTAAACTCATAAGGCGGTGTTACAGAATTTTCATTTTTACAGAATGCATCTGCACCAAGCTGGTTTAATGCATCAATAAGATGATCAACAGGGCGCTTTTGAATCGATTCATCTCCTGTAATTTCACATCTTCCTTTTAATGTTGCAAGTATAGGTGTAATAAAATACATCAGCGAGCCAGAGTTTCCAACATCGATTGTTTTTTCCGGAAGATGAAAATTTTTTCCCGCGCCATAAACTATCCAGTAATTTTTATCATCGTAAAATTCAACTTTAGCGCCGAGCTGGGCAATTGCTTTTGCAGTCGAAAGGGCATCTGCACTTTTTAATGGATTTGTAATTACAGTTTTACCTTCACTCATTGCAGCAAGAATGAGAGCCCGTATTGTATGACTTTTAGAACCCGGAACTCTTATTGATTTTCCTTTTCCAAAGTCGTTCGATTTAAATGCTTTTATATCCATACAGATTTCCTTTTTTAAATTTATGCAAAATTAAATGGAGTTTCCTGATAAACATAATAGTTGAGCCAGTTTGAATAAAATAAATGCGCTGTGCTTCTCCAGGTTGAATAAGGATCAATGTCCGCATTATTTTCCGGGAAATAGTTTATCGGTTTTTCAATTGGCAGTCCTTTGTTAAGGTCGCGTAAATATTCTGTCTTGAGAGTTTCTGTATCATATTCAAGATGACCTGTCATGAAAATTGCACGGTTGTCTTTTGTCTTGATTATCGAAACTCCGATATCCTTGCTTTCTGCAAGAATCTTTAAATCCTTATGCCTGAGGATATCTTCTTTTTTGATTGTAGTGTGCCGTGACTGAGGAATAGGAAAGACGTCGTCAAAGCCGCGCAAAAGAGGATCAGGACCTGCAGATCTTGTATTTTTAAAAATGCCGAACATTTTTTTATCAAGAGGATATTTTGGAATTCCGTAATGATGATAAAGGCCGGCCTGAGCACCCCAGCAGATGTAAAGAGTCGAGAAAACATTTGTCTTTGCATAATCCATTATCCGGCAAAGATCATTCCAATAGTCGACCTGCTCAAATTCCATCTGCTCAACAGGAGCACCTGTGATAATCATACCGTCGTACTTATGCTTAAACACTTCTTCTGAGCTTATGTAAAATTTTTCAAGGTGATCTGCTCCGACATGTGTCGAAACGTGGTTTTCCATGCGTACGAGCGAAACTTCGATTTGAAGCGGTGTATTTCCCAAAAGACGCAGAAGCTGGGTTTCTGTAGTCTCCTTTGTAGGCATGAGGTTAATTATTGCAATTTTAAGCGGACGGATGTCCTGTGTAACGGCCCTTTTGTCGGTCATTACGAAGATATTTTCACTTTCGAGTATTTTTACTGCCGGTAATCCGGATTTTATTTTAATTGGCATATGCAAAATATAGCACAAAATGGCAATTTAATGCTATACTTTGTATATTATGAACAGTTCACAGGACAGAAAAGCAGCTATAAAAAAATTAAAGACATTGGCATATTCGACAAGGCAGGATCTTGATGTTTTCCGTAAAAACATTGAAAAGACCTTTTATGAGCCTATTTTGCCTAACAGGGTGGAAGTTTCTGAACATAAATATTCAGACATAAATTGCGACATCCTTATGCCTGAAATCTATTCAACAGAAAAAATAATGATTTATATTCATGGCGGATCATTTGTCGGCGGTTCAAAAAAAGCCTATCGTTCGTTCTGTGCTTCTCTTGCAAGTGCAACTTCATGCAGGGTTGTGGTACCTGATTACTCTCTTGCACCGACATATACTTTTCCGAAAGGAATTGAAGATTTGCAGCTTGTGTTCCGTTCTGTGTTTACTGAAGAACAGATTGCCCGTTCTTTAGATTCTGCAAATCCTAGAAAACCTGAAAATCCAGAAATTATAATTGCAGCAGATGGTTCTGGGGCTTCAATTGCTCTTGCGCTTCTTTTAAATCTTCGTGAACGCTACAGAGAATGCATAAGCCGTGTAATTTTATTTTCTCCATGGTTAAATTTAACTGCAGATTCACCTTTGATAAAAGAAAAAAAAGTTCATGATGAAATTATGTCGGGGGACTGTCTTAGAAGAAGTTCAGATATTTATACATACGAAACAAACCTTTCCAATCCTCTTGTTTCTCCTATTCTTGCGACAAAAGAACAGCTTACAGGTTTCCCACCTGTGTTTATACAGATTGGCGAAAAAGAAATTCTTCTTGAGGACGCAAAACAGTTCCAGAGAAATCTTCACAATGCAGGTTGCGGTTGTGAGCTTGATATCTGGCCTGATATGATGTTTATGTTTCAGATGGCAGATGAATATCTTGAAGAATCTCATCTTGCGATTGAAAAGATTGGAAAACTCATCACGTATCACGAAGAAAAAATTGATGAACTGACTTTAACACGTTCGCCTGTTTTAGAAAGCAGTCTTGATTCTGAGGCGTAAGAGGCGTACGGATGGAACTTTTATCGCCTGCAGGAAATGTAGAAAAATTATATTATGCTTACGCTTATGGAGCAGATGCTGCGTACATAGGTTTAAAAAGATTTTCCCTTCGCGTTAAGGCAGATAATTTTTATGAAGATGAATATAAAAAGGTAATTGAACTTAAAAATCAGTTTCCCGGAAAAAAACTTCACTGCGCACTTAACATTGCATTTCATAATAACGATATCGACAACTTTATACGTGACATAGATTATTTTAAGCAGTATCCGATTGATGCGTTTATCGTGCAGGACTTGGGTATTGTTCCTCTTATACAGAAAAATTTTCCAGATGCAGATTTGCATTTAAGTACACAGGCAAGCTGCATTAACCGTGAAGCAGTTAAAATGTATAAGTCACTCGGATTTAAAAGAGTTGTACTTGGACGCGAGGCATCACTTAAAGAAATACGTGAAATAAAAGATGCAGTTCCTGATATTGAACTTGAAGCATTTGTTCACGGAGCGATGTGCATTGCATACAGCGGCCGATGTCTTATGAGCGCTCTTTTGACTGGAAGAAGTGCACAGAGCGGGTTCTGTTCGCATACATGCCGCTGGGATTTTGATTTAAAGTCTGCAAAAAAAATTGCAGAAAGTGGTGAACTTGTTTTAGAAGAGCATTCACGACGTGGAGAATATTTTCCTGTTTATGAAGGTGATGATTTTACTGCAATCCTTTCAAGTAAAGATATCCGTATGATTGAGCATCTTAAAGACATGAAGGATGCGGGACTTGACTCGTTAAAAATAGAAGGCCGAATGAAAAGTACCTATTATGTAGCCCTTGTTACGCGCGCTTACAGAAAGGCACTTGATGCACTTGAAGGAAAAATTTCCAACGAAGAGGCTTCTCCTTTTATTGCAGAGCTTGAAAACGTAAGCCACAGAGAATCAACTACAGGCTTTTATTATTCAAGAGCCGATGCAGATAAGACAACTCAGGGTGCTTCTGACAGCGCATATGATTTAAGTGCTACAATAGGTGCTGAACTTTCTGAGGATAAAAAGAATTCGGTTTTTGCACATGCTGCGGCAACAAAAAATACAATTGATGATGAACTTGATAAAATGCATCCCAAAGCGCGTGAAGCCCGTGAGCGTGATTTAGAAAAAAATCCGGAGAGGCGCATTGTTCCCCTTGAAGAAAAAAAATGCTGGCATATGTATGAATATGAACCTCTCAATATGGTTGATTACGAAAGTGAAGTTGAATTTATTTCGCCAGACGTCGTTTCTACAAGGGCGGAAAAAGGCAAGTGGCTTTTAGTGGACCCTGAAAACGGAACGGTCCGAAACTGGGTCTGCAACGGTCATCCTTGTGTTTTATATACTGAATATGAACTTCAAAAGGGAACTTTACTTCGAACGAAAGATAACGGTTATATAGAAGGGAAGGTTAGGGATACCGGAAGATAATATCAGATGGAAAAAAATATTGTTTCTGATAATCCAGATAGATTAATACAGGATTTTTTTGAAAAATATCCAGATTACTCACAGTCAGATAAAGAGAAAATTCTTACTGCATGGAATTTTCTTATTCAGAAAACTGCTGATTTATTAAGGGAAGATGGCAGCGCGTATTATCTTCATTCTTATAGAGTAGCGTGTATCGTTGCTGAGTATAAACTTGATTATCTTTCAATTATTACTGCGCTTCTCCATAATATTTTCTCAATTGTTGGTGTTACTTATGAAGAAGTTTCTTCTGTATGTGGACAGGAAGTTTTAAAGCTTATTCAGCTTCAGAATAAAATATCTTCGATACACGTAATGACAAAGACTCTGGATCAGGCAGATGCTGTTCGCAAAATGCTTTTTGCAATTTCTGATGATATAAGAATCATAATCGTAAGTCTTGCAGAACGTCTTGACTGCATGCGCTATATAAAAATATTTGATGAACAGTTTCAAAAAAATATTGCGCAGGAAGTTCTTGATATATGGGCGCCGCTTGCTGACAGACTTGGTATTAAACAGACAAAAAATGAACTTGAAGATTTAAGCTTAAAATATTTAAATCCTGATGCATTTTTGCAGATTAAATCAATTGTTGCGGCAAAAAAAGATGAGCGGAGTGAATATCTAAAAAAAGCAACTGATGCCATCTGTAAAGAGGCGGAAAAGGCAAATATAAAAATAGAAGTTTCAAGCCGGGCAAAACATTTTTATTCGATTTACCAGAAAATGAAAAAGCGTAATAAAGAAGCTGATGAGCTTTTCGATTTACTTGCAATGCGCATTTTGTGTAAATCAAATGCAGACTGTTACACGCTTTTAGGAATTGTTCACAGCCTCTGGAAGCCGCTTGAGGGACGTTTTAAAGATTATATTGCTATGCCAAAAGCAAACGGCTACCAGTCGCTTCATACAACTGTAATGGCTTTTGGTAAACCGCTTGAAATTCAAATACGAACAAACGAGATGCACAATATTGCGGAGCATGGAGTTGCAAGTCACTGGCTTTATAAAAAGGGGATGACAAAAGATACTGTCGATATAAAATCACTTCCGCTTTTTAACCAGCTTCAGCAGCTTGTCGATGAACATATAAATGATGATGCGCTTTACAGTGAGTTTAAAAATAATCTTCTCAAGGATAAAATTGTTGTCTTTACTCCAAACGGGGATGTAAAGCAGCTTCCTGTAGGAGCTACTGCAATTGATTTTGCTTACGCGGTTCATTCTAAAATCGGAGAAACAATCTGCGGTGCTAAGGCAGATGGAAAAATAATTCCTGTTTCTGTTCCGCTTAAAAACACTCAGATAATCGAAATCATTACAAGCCCGCAGGCTCATCCGACAGAAAACCAGCTGCAGTATGTTGCAACCTACAAGGCAAAGCAGAAAATCAAAGCATGGCTTTCTGCTAATCAAGTTGAATCAACTCAAAAGCCTTCTGTAAAATCTGCAGACGATGAGGCTTTAAAAGAAACTCATGTTCATAAATCCGGTAAAAAGCGCGCAGAGAAAACGACACCTGTGCATTCCGGAAAAATTAAAATCGGTAATACGACAAACTTTGTAATTACGATTGCAAAATGCTGTAATCCTCATTACCCTGATGAAATTGTAGGCTATGTTTCGCGCTCACGCGGAATTACGATTCATAAAAAAGACTGTTATGTTTATAACCGCATCCGCGAAAAAGAAAACCGCAGCGTTGATGTAGAGTGGGGTGAAGAGTAGGATAATGGTTTACGATTTTTTATAAACCGCTTCTTTCCTACTCGTGCATGCTGTAATCCGGGCGCGCGATTTTTAATGGAGATGCCGTACAGATAATCATGTTGTCTTCATCAATAAGATAAAACTGATCAAGCGCGGTCTGACATACTTTAAGCGGAATGAAAGAAGCGTCATTGGTCTTTGAGTAGAGTTCAGCTTTATAATCTGATTTTACAACCATTAATCCGTATGAAGTTTCAAACTTGCATTTTTCCGGAAGCGTGTGATATGCCTGATATGCAGGGTCTGATGTATTATATGTCTTCGGGCGATCGCATTCATAACCATTAAATATGATTTTTGCTCCGTCAAATGTAAAATCATAAGTTTTATTATCTTCTGCCGTGATTTTTCCTTTTCCGTTTTTAATCGTGTATGTAAACCATACAGTGCCGTCGTCAAGCTGTTTTGCTACTGCTCCTCGTTTTTTAGCTGAATCAAACCAGATGAAATATTCGTATTCTTCTTCGTCACAGAATGTCCAGAAACCGTTTTCATTTGTAACTGCTTTCCATTTTGCATATAAAGTTGTATCACCTTTAACGTGAGCCTTCTTAAAAAGCCAGAGGTTTTTACATTCTTTATCAGAATACCAGCCAAGAAATTTATAACCCTTTGCAACGGGAGGAGCAGGTGGCTCTATGGTGTGATATAAACTTATTCCTTTAACAGCTTCCGGCATAGAAGTTACTGCGTTGTTTCCATTTGAATCAAATTTAACTGTATAAAGTCTACGAGTAATCTTTACGGTTGTCGAATTATTTTTTACAGAAGTGATGTGTGCGCTCGAGTCGTTTCTTGAAATTAAATCACCTTTCTTAATGCTTTTGTCTGTTCCTTCGATTACTGCAGTAAAGTCTGGATATGGCGACAGACTGCAATTATCAAGATAATGTTCAACTTTAACTTTCTTTCCCTTTAAAGATTCAGGCCATTCTTCGCCAAAAACTTCTCCATAGCCGTAAAGGTTTACAGAATAATCCTCATTGATTTTAGCTTCTGTAAAATTAAATTTTAGTCCTGCATTGTAAGATTCACATGGTGTTACAAGCTTTGAATTTGAAAAATCGTATTTACCAGAAAGAATATAATATTTAATTCCTTCAAAGAAATAATCCGGAACTTCTCCAGTGGTATAAGATCTTTGAAGACTCTGGTAGTTATACTGTACTTTCTGTAAATCAATTACAAAGTCGCCGTTTTCATATTTTACAGTCGGATTCTGTTTGCTCTGCATTGCGTATGACATATCATTTAATTTCCAGCCGGATGCAGGTATGTATTGAAATGTATATGACTCGTTTAAAACGTTTGCATCATAATCCATTTTAAAATCTTTTACTGTTAATCTGATCCAGTCGGTTTTGGATTGATCAAGTTTAAACGACATGTTCATTGTAAGATTAAAACCGGTTTTATCAAAGCTTATATTCTTAAGAAAAAGTTGTGAAATGTTGTCATTATATTCTGCAAAGCTGAATGTATGTCGTGACGAAACTGATATTTTTGATGTCCCGTCTTCGTAAAGCTCAAGCCTCAGATCTTCTATCTTCATTCCGTCTGCAACAGGAAGTTTTACATCACATTTAACGGATTTATAATTTTTACCATCGTTATTTTTAGCCCAATTTGAAGCAAAATAAAAAGTAAATTCTGTCTGACCTATTTTTAAAGGAACTTTTGATCTGTAAGTTGTGTCATAAGTGTCGTTAAATGATTCCCTTTCTTCGCCGTCTTTTGTAATGGACCAGATCGATTCTGTAAGCGAATCAACTTTAACACCTGCAAAATTTAGTTTTTTATCCGCCACTCTGAATGTCACTTTTTTAAACGGTCTGTAGCTGTCAGGGTTATCGGTGTAAAATTTTGCATTAAATATTTTATAATCAGGGTTTTTGCTGTTCTGACTTTCAAGAAAAGCCCTGTCGGCATCGAGAACAGCATTTTTACCATAGTCAAAGACTGCACTGTCATAGTCTGAGGATGGCTTGCTTAAAATACGCATGTCCTTAAAAAGGATTTTCCCATAGCTGCTTGTAAAGTAAACTTCATGAACTGTTACATGTTTAGGATACTGTTTATCTGTAGTAAGGCCTTTTACATGCACATTTATATTTTCGATTGACATGTCAAATTCTACATCAGAATCATCTATATGGATGTATTTATTTTTATCGTACAGTAAAGGAGTGTTGATTTTTACCGGAGAAGAAACTCCTGCAAATGATACAGAGCCTGTAATTAAATAGCCTTCCTTAACTTTTTTTGATTTTTCAACAAAAACTTCAAATGAGTTTTCGCTTATAAACTGTTTAGGAACTCCGCAGAAAATATTTTGTGAGATTAATGTAACGATTAAAAGTGTAAAAAGTTTTCTTTTCATATGGACATAATAGCATTGTTTTATTCTGTGTGCTATTATATTCCTATAAGTGTTTACTAAGAGTTTTCTTATAGAAAATCCGGAGGAATTATGAAGCTCAAATTATCATTAATTTTACTTCTTCTTGCTGCAATGCCATCTTTTTCTCAAGTCAAAAAAAGCCCTTCAACAGCGGGACTTTCAGATATTTCAAAGCTTGATGTCGTATGTAATTCGGGTAATTATAAAGAGGTGTACGATGTGTTTACAATCGGTGGAAATACTCTAAAAATACCGAACCCTGGTTTTACAAAGATTAATAAGAGGCAGGGAGTTTTTATAGATAAAAATAATAAGACTGAACGGTTTTATTTAAATGAGTATTTTTATTCAGAAAAATATAAAATCCTTGCCACCTTGTGGAATGATGATGTTGACTATGGTTATCTGAGGGTTTTTGACTGTGTAAACGGAAAGGTTTTAAAGGAGATTGATGTTTTTTATAGTTCACCTTATTCAAACTTTTCCATGAGTCCTGACAGTTCAAAACTTTTGTATAAAAAAAATGACGAAAGCTTTTTTACGATTTTAGATCTTTCTGATATGACAGAAACAACATATGATATGTTCCCTTATGATCCTTATGTTTATTCGCAGGATTATTGTGATGCAGGTTTTATAAGAGATGATATTATTTACTGCACTGTAAAATACACAGAAGAAGGAGACGAAAAAAATCAAATCTGTTTTTACAGAGTAAAAGACGGAAAGTACACAAGACTTTCGGATTTTATTCCGATTCCGCGTGGATATTATTACTGGAAGATTTCTGGATTTAAATATGTCATCTGTGCAGATAGTTACTGGCATTCAACAGAAAAAACTGTCTTAGCCTACGATAAAAAGAAAGCAGTTGATGTTACAGAAAAGTTAAAAGGTGATTTTATAAATCCCTTTTATTATAACGGTGCATGGTATGCTTCGACAGTTATCTGGAATGATAAGAATTGTAAAACTGGAACAGTTTGTATTTATGACAGCAATCTTAACTGTGTAAAAAAATGCGATTTTAAAAATGATATGGAAAACAAATATAATTACCCGCCAATGGTAGGTACATGCTGTATCGATGACGGAAAGATTTATATTTATCTTATGCTGAACGGGAAGTAATTTTTCCCATCTAAACTACAACTTTATTCTTTTTTGCCTCAAAGCGTGATAAAATATATATTATTAATCCAATAAATTTTTGCGGAGGTAAAAATGAATATTACAACCAGACTTGTGACAATCGAAGATTATGACGCAATCTATGAACTCTGGTGCAGTACAGAACAGAGTAAAAGGGCTTTAAATTCTGTTGATGAACTTCCGCAGGGAGAATAAAAATATGAATGAAATCGTAATGCATCCGATCGGGTTTGTAAAAAATGAAGTTGAAGAAAAAAAAGATGTTGCATGGGGCAGCAATGTTTCTGTCATTGAATTGCAGGAAAACTACTATGGTGGTCTTGAAGGACTTGAAGATTTTTCACATGTGATCATTCTTTATTATCTTGATAAGGCTGAATATTTAAAAGAAAAACATCTTAAGCGAAGACCACAGAATAGAGATGACATGCCATTGCGTGGAATTTTTTCTCAAAGGGGGAAAGACCGCCCGAATAAAATTGGCATGACGTCAGTTGAGATTGTTTCTGTTGCAGAAAAAAATCTGACGGTTAAAGGGCTTGATGCAATTGACGGAACGGCAGTGCTTGATATAAAACCATATTATCCTGTGTATGATAAAAAAGATGCGTCAGTTCCTGAATGGGTTAACCGCCTCATGGAGCATTATTTTTAATTTGAACGATATAAAGGCAGACTGTCTTTTTGTTGGCGAACTTTGTGAAGGAAAGTAGGGAAAACGGAGTTAAAATGAGCGAAATCATTGAAGTGAACGCGATCAGCTTTTTCTTTTGAACGGAATCACTCGTCGCGGTTAATCTATAGCCTTGTTACGCTCTTATTTAGCCTGTATAATTCAATTATGAAAAAACTTTTTCTTGTATTTACGTTTATATCGCTAAGCCAGTTCTGTTTTTCTGATAAATGGAACAATTTTCTTGAAATCGGGCAGCCCGCAGAAAGAGTTGAGCTTTATACTGACGGCACTTATAAAATTGAAGACAAGGATGCGTATGGCTGGTGGGAAGTTCGCGGAACTTATTCTATAAAAAATTTTGTGCTGACTTTTAATTTTATGCAGGAAATTGTTCATAAGCGTAACAATTTTCCCATTGAAAAAGCAAAGTCAATAGATGAATTATACTATCCGGAGCCGATTGTGAGGGGAAATGCTGGAAAGTTTAAGATTTCTTTGTGGTGCATCGAATACCCCGACAGCGGACTTGATGATGGCATTTCCCGCGACAAAAAATAAATGGAAGAAATTATGTTCCTGAAAATACAGAAGTTCGCTTATCTGAGTAAAGATTGCAATAGAAAAAAAATCCTTTCTCGCTAAGGTTTTAAAGAAGGAAGTTAATATAAAAGGAGAGTGATAAAAATGAATGATTACTTAAGAGAAAGCTTTAGCTATTTTGGGTTATTTAAAAAAATTGCGAAGGTTAAAAAAGAGATTGTCCCTGAGTCTGTTCAGTTTGGAGAAAATAAAGATCAATATTTTCTTTACTATGAATCAAAAATAAATTTGAACGATAAAGGAAATAATAAAAGTAACGATAAAATTTCTGACAAAATTATTTTCTGGATTCATGGTGGCGGATGGAATGCAGGTGATCCGAAATTTTTTGATTATGTGGGTCAGCGTGTTGCGGGCGCAGGATACAGGTTTGTGTCTATCGGTTACAGACTTTCTCCAAAGTTTAAATATCCGTGTCAGATAAATGATGTCTGCAAAGGTTTTAATTCTGCAGTTGAATTTTTGAAAAATAAAAATATTGATGTTTCAAAAATTGTAGTTGCAGGACCATCTGCCGGGGCGCATTTGACATCTATACTTTGTTATTGCATCGAAGTTCAAAAAGAAAATAATGTTGATATTTCAAATATCATTGGTTATGTCGGTTTTGGCGGCCCTTACAGTTTTAGAAAAACACAGTCTTTGACTTTAAAGCTTTTATTAAATCAGCTATTTACAAAAGATTACGATAGAAAAAAAGGTGAACCTGTAAGTCTTATGTCAAAAAATCACATTCCTATGCTTTTGATTCAAAGTGAACATGACGGGTTAATTGAATATGAGTGTGCCGAAGATCTTAGATCTAAAGCATTAGCTGTCGGAAATAAATGTGAAATTTACAGAGTCTGCGATAAAAAGAATACACACTCATGGTATACTGCAGGTCTTTTTGCTGAATCACGACAGGAGAATAAAGCTCTTGATAAATTTTTTACATGGATAGAAGAACTTTAGGCGCGCCTATAAAGAGCCGCGCCTTTATAAAACTGCGGATATAATTCCAATGACTGTAATTACAATGGATATTATTTCATAAGAATGATCTTCCCCAATAGAAACATCTAAAATAAAGCCGTGTTTTGCAAATCTTAACCCAAAGATTTTATACAGGATAAAAAATATTATGCCGATTGCAAACATGCAGCTAGAAACTATCAGGAGAAAATCATTCTTAAGTGCTTTTTTAAGTAAAATCTTTTCCGTAGCAGAGCTATTCATATTTTTTAAGCAGTTTTTCAGCATCCAGTGCAATTTCCAGAGGTTTGTTTTTCTTTATAATGGTCCTCTTGTTATATTCTGCAAGTATAACTCCATTGTCAGAATCCTTGACTATGATCTTGGATATAATGAACTTTTGACTATCTAAAGAGAAGTTACATGATAAACGGAATTGTTTTAAATCTTTGGCATGAATATATTCTCCTAAATATACTCCATATGTCATTGAACTTCCTCTTTTAAAATCATTTTTGTGTTCAATATCTAAAAGAGCGTCTTTATCTTCTTCAGGGTATGCATTTCCGTTTTTTGTAATTACTCTAAAGTATACGTCAGAATTTGTTCTGGCACCAACTTCATCTGCCACATTAACGGTTACATTAACTTTGGAAAATGTTGGATCTAATTCTTTTGAAGAACTGCTGTCATTGCCATCAGATGTTTTTTCGCCATGCAGTTCAGATGTGTACGGGCCTGAATTGATGCGGTCTGTTTGGTATCCATCTATATATGCCTGCAAAGCCTCACCTTTATTCAGACGATTCAATATATTGGTATCCTTTATAGTATATTTACATTTTGATGTGGTAACTGATAAATCATTGAGTGTAGCCTTGAATTTAGAATAGGATGACATGCCAGATGTCTTAATGAAAAAGACAAATTCGTTCAATTTTGTCAATTTGTTGTCTGTTCCCGTATTTTTAAATGAGATGGCTTTCTTATCAAATGACAGATTGTAGGGAGCAATCTGTGACGCGGAAAGAATTTTGCCCAGTCTGTCCCGATTGCTGTTCTTTTTTGCCAGACTCTTTATACAATCATCAATTCTTTTTGGCTTGTCCGTTTTTAATGCATCCCAGAATTTTTTTTCGGTAAGGAATTGATAGCCAACTTCATCAGACTCAAATGTCATTAATGACAGAAATTTTTCAACAGATGATTCACTTGATTCACCGGTCATGTCTCCTTTTTTTATGGTACGCTTATAATCAGGACCAAAGTATTTCTTAAAATCAGGATTTCGATTTATTGTATAGTATGCGAAAAATTCGGCGAATCCTTCATTCCATGCAAAGTGTAATCCGTGAATTTTATTGTTTCTTTCTTCGGTTTTGTTTGTTGAGTCGTTATGTGTTCCTAAACTTGCATTCATGAAACCATTGCAGTATGCGACAAAGTGTCCGAATTCGTGACAGATTGTTTTTAATGTCCACCTCCACCAGAAAAGCCTATCCTGGTCTGTCATTTTCTCTTTGTTTTTCTTTTTCTCTTCCTCTTCCGCTTTAACATAGTCTTTTATGTGAATGCATTTCCCTAAATTGCGGGAATCGAATTTTGAAGGGAATTTTAAAGGAAAGTAGATGACAGGTGTCTTAGTGATGTTGTAGAATTTATTTATCTGTTGATATCCAAGTCTGCAGGCTGTCATGATACTCAGTGCTTTCAGAAAATCATCCTTGTTATAGTTCAATTGTTCATTCGCAGGGTTAGTTATGTCATTTACAGAAATTTTGTAATCACTGTAGTTCTGTCCATGCTTTATATGTTTGATGATGCTTAAGTATTTGTGTTTTATTGTGGTGTTGTCTTTGTAGAGTTTGACAGGATAATCGCCGTTCATTTCTGTTCGCATTTCGATGACAACATCCTCAGTATTCCCTAGTTCGATAGTGACTGAGAAACTTCCATCGTTATTTGTGTGAAACGTCTTTAGAAAAGTACTTCTCTGACTTCCATTTTTGAGATGGTCGATTCTGATACCGCATTCAATGTTTGCTGCTGGAATCTCGCTGCCGTTAACGTATGGGTCTTTAAAATAGATTTTTCCGGAAATTTTTGATGATCTTTTCATTTTTTTTTCTCCATTTTAATGATAAGATTTGGTTGGTATAGATGAAAAATACATTGGTGTAGATAAAGGAATTATAAATCCGAACATGGTATAAAGCAAGAAAAAAATCTGCTACATCCTTACCGGGACACCCATTTTATTAAGGTCATTCTTTATTCCGCCGACGGTGTATTTTCCTGAGTGAACCATTGTAGCAATGAGTGCTGCATCTGCATTTGCTTTTGTTACAACATCTGCGATGTGTTCAACTGTTCCGCCACCGCCGGATGCAATTACAGGAACAGAGACATTGTCTGCAATCATTTTTGTAAGATTAAGTTCATAGCCTTCTTTTGTCCCGTCGGCGTCTATCGAGTTAAGAACGATTTCGCCGGCGCCGAGAGAGACCGCTTTTTTAGCCCAGGCGAGTGCATCAAGTTCTGTTGCAACTCGTCCACCGTTTATGTATACGCGGTAACCGCTTGGCATATTTTCATCTTTTGCTGCATCCATTCCAAGAACGATGCACTGGTTTCCAAAAATGCGTGCGCCTTCTGTAATGAGTTCAGGTTTTTTTACCGCCTGGCTGTTCAAAGAAATCTTCTCGGCGCCGGCGAGGATTGTAGAACGGATGTCCTCAATTGATCCGATTCCGCCTCCAACACAAAACGGAATAAATACCTGAGACGCAACGCGCGAAATCAAATCAAGAATCGGACCACGACCGCGTGCACTTGCCATGATATCGTAAAATACAAGTTCATCAACACCCTGACGATAATATTCTGCAGCCATCTCAACCGGGTCACCGATGTCTATGTTGTTCTGAAACTTTACACCTTTTGTCGTGCGTCCATCTTTTACATCAAGACATATTATGATTCTTTTTTTTAACATACAATTTCTCCGTTAGTGCTGATTGTTCCAGTGCAGTAATTTTTTAAAAGTGTAAGTCCTGCAACTCCTGATTTTTCCGGATGGAACTGGAACGCATAAATGTTTTCTTTCTGTACGCATGACGGAACTTTTATTTCATATTCGCACACGCCTTTTATTACGCTTTCGTCTTGAGGCTGAATTACATACGAATGAACAAAATAGAAATCCGAATTTTCTGCAACGCCTTTAAAGAGAGGACATCCGCCGTTTGTGTAACTTATGTTGTTCCACCCCATGTGAGGAACTTTAAGCTCGCTGTTCTGCCACAAGTTAGAAAAATGTCTTATTTTTCCCGGAATAAATCCAAGGCACTTTGTATCGCTTTCTTCTGAATAATCAAAAATAATCTGTGAGCCAAGGCAGATTCCAAGGAGCGGCTTTTTTGAGTTAACCCATTCACGCAAAAAATCTGCAAGCCCTGATGAATTAAGCTGTTCCATCGCGTAGGCTGCTTCTCCGACTCCAGGAAAAATAAGTCTGTCACAATCTGCAAAATCTTCAGGGTTTTTTGAGCGGATATATTTTATGTTAAGGCTTTCTAATGCGCGTTCAACACTTTTTATGTTTCCGGCATTGTAATCAACGATTCCTATCATATCTATTCCTCTTCGCTCCATGTATAGGGTGGAGTTTTTTATATTTCGTAAGTTGCGCGGTTGTTGTCTGTTTCAAAAACATCAACACGGTACAAAAGTTCAGCAAGCTTTTTATCATTTCTGGCAAGACTGTCAAAAATGTATTTTGCAATTCGTTCTGCGCTCGGATTCTGGTCAAAAACAGATTTTCCGTTTTCTGTAAGGTCGTTTAAGTTCGTATGGTCAATCGTATTAAGAACGCCTTTTAAGTCCTTTTTGATATCCGAAAAGTCGTATAACATTCCGCCTTCAGAAAGATTTTCACCCTTAAGGTAAACGCGAACTTTGTAATTATGGCCGTGCAGGTTTTCGCATTTTCCGTGATAATCGCGCAGAAAATGTGCCGCCGCAAAACTGTCTTCGATTCTGACCTTATACATGCTTAAATTATATAAAAAAAGGGGAGTGTTGGGAAGTATAAAAAATCTGGTGTTCTTTTATTACTCCACCTCATCCAGAGTTGGAATGGAATCCAGCGCGCCGTTTCGTGTTACTGCAATTGATGAAGCTTTTGCTGCACGTGAAAGGCATTCTTTTATATTCAGTCCTTTTATAAGCGAGGCGATAAAGTAGCCTGTAAATGTGTCGCCTGCGGCTGTTGTGTCGACGGCTTTGACTTTAAAAATATCCTGGTGATAAAAATCATTTTTGTCTTTATAAACAGAGCCTTTTTCTCCGAGCGTCAGTACAATTTTTGATTCAGGATATTTAAGCTGAATTTCTTTTAAAATTTCTTCTGGAGTGGTTTTGCCTGTCATCTGATGTCCTTCGATTTCGTTCAATATAAAATACGAAATTTTTGACATGTCGCATTTTAAAAGCGCTTCGTCAAAAGGAGAAGGATTTAAAACTATTTTCATTTTTCTTTCATAGGCTTTATCAATTATTACATCAAGAAGATTTATTTCGTTCTGTAAAATAAGAATGTCGCCGCTTTCAAAATGACTTAAAACTTCGTCGATAAAATCTATGGTCATGGAGCGGTTTGCGCCGCCGTAAAGGATGATGGAGTTATTTCCGTTTTTATCAACCTGAATTATCGTATGGCCCGAGCGGCCTTCTGTTTTTTTTATAAAATCGACGTTAATTCCATTTTCGGTGCATTTTTTTATAAGGATGTCTCCGTCGCTTCCGACCATGCCGGCGTGCCACACACTGGCGCCAGCTCTTGCAAGTGCAATTGACTGGTTTAAGCCCTTGCCGCCGCAGTTTTCATTTATTCCAAAGCTAAGCTGGGTTTCGCCCGGTGCTACAATGTGATCTACTTTATAAACTGAATCTATGTTAAGGGAACCGAATGATAATACTTTCATGAAATCTTCCTCGCTTTTATTATTCAATTTTCTATTCCAGTTCATTATATATAATTGTAGATTAATTAACAATTCATACATTTTTGTAAGTGTTTCTTGTAAATAATTTCTTTATACGATAAAATGAATATATTATGGAAAAAAAGCTTTCTTCTTTACTTTCTGCAATTAATGCAAAAGCGCTTGCGGCCGACGGAAAGACAGAGCAGGATTTAGATATAATAGGAATTACTCCGATCACGGATCTCGTTTTTGATTCCAGAAGGGTAATACCGGGAGCCTTGTTTTTTGCCCTCCCTGGTCATCATACAGACGGAAATAAATTTATTTATGATGCAATCGGAAGGGGTGCGAATGCAATTATTTACGAAGGCGAAATTCCTCACGATGAACAGATTAGAATTGCAAAAGCTATCGTAAAACGCGGAATTGAAAATGCGCTCATTAAAGAGGTTCAGCTTCCGGTGTTCTTTAAGGTTGAAGATGCTCAAAAATCTATGGCTGATGTTGCGGATGCTTTTTATGATTCTCCATCAAAGAAACTTGCAGTAATCGGTGTAACGGGAACAGAAGGAAAGTCCAGCACGGTTTCTTTTGTATGGCAGCTTCTCCGTCTTGCAGGACATAAAGCAGGTTTTATTTCTACAGTTCAGTATTCACTTGGAGCAGAAGCTCTTGCAAATCCACAGCATACAACAACACCAGAAGCACCTGTCGTTCAAAAACATTTATATGACATGGTCCAGAATGGATGTGAATACGCTGTAGTTGAAAGTTCAAGTCATGGACTTTCCGATAAACTTAACAGACTTGGAAATGTATGTTTTGACTGTGCAATTTTCATGAATGTAACTCTTGAACATCTTGAGTTTCATAAAACTTTTGAGCAGTACAGAAACGACAAGGCAAATCTTTTCCGTGCACTTGATAAACATGATCATGTTAAGACAATCAATAATGTTAAACAGATTATTCCATCTTTTGGTATTGTAAATCTTGAAGATCCTGAAGCGATGTTTTTTGCTGAATGTACAAAACAGAAAGTTTTCGGTTTTACAACAGAAGGAATGGCCGGTAAAGCTGCAGGTGAAAGTGGTAATAATGCAGTTCCTCTTCCGAAAATTGCTGACGGTTTTCCTTATATGAAGGCAAAAAATATTGCATCAGCTCGTTTTGGAATTTCATTTACTGTTGATGCATGCGGTTCTTCAACCTGTGTTGCACTTAATGCAGATCCTGCATTCCCCCGTGAACATAAATCGTTTCAGGTAACTGCAACTCTGCCTGGTGCATTCAATACATACAATATTATGGCAGCGTTAACTGCAGTGAGCGGATTAACAGGTGTTCCTTTTGAAGAACTTTCAAGACTTATTCCTGAATTAAAACCTATTACAGGTAGAATGACAACTCTTGATATGGGACAAAACTTTGAAGTAATAATTGATTATGCTCATACTCCGTCAAGCTTTGAAACAATTTTCCCTCCGTTGAAAAAGAGATGTGAAGGAAGAATATTTGCTCTGTTCGGAAGTGGAGGAGAGCGTGATCTGACAAAGCGTCCTCTTCAGGGAGAAATTGCAGGCAAGTGGTGTGATGTTGTCGTTCTTGCAGATGAAGATCCTCGTGGTGAAGATCCTCGTGAACTTCTTGAAGGAATTGCTGTAGGTGCAAGAAAAACTGGAAAAAAAGATGGAATTGATTTGTTTATAATTCCGGACAGACCTGCTGCAATACGAAGGACTTTTGAAATGGCAGGGAAAGGAGATATAGTTCTTCTTCTCGGCAAAGGTCATGAAAATTCAATTATATATAAAGACTATGTAATGCCTTATGATGAAATTGCAGAAGCAAAAAAAGCATTACAGGAAATGAATAAATAAAAGGGTGGATTAAAAATGATTACGGTAGCAATTATTTATGGTGGAAAATCAAGTGAACATGAAGTTTCTTTAGTTTCAGCAAGTGGAGTTGTAAGAAACATTAACCGTGATAAATATTCAGTTGAATTAATCGGAATCTCAAGAGATGGTAAGTGGTATAAAGCTCCGGAAGAGGAAGTAGAAAGAATTATTTCAAACGACACGGCAACATTAAAAATTTTTGCTGAACCTGAAAATGAAGTTACAATTGTTCCTGCAGGTGGAATGAGTTGCTTTGTGTGTGGTTCAAAAACAATAAGGGCAGACGTTGTATTCCCTGTAGTTCACGGACAGTTTTGTGAAGATGGAACACTCCAGGGGCTTCTGGATATCTGTGATATTCCTTATGTAGGCTGTGGCTGCATGGCTTCTGGAATTACAATGGACAAAGAAAAGACAAAGGCTGTGTGGAGAGATGCAGGGCTTCTTACAGTTCCGCATATCCTTATGACAAGAACAGAACTTGGAGATTCAAATAAATACGATGTTGTGTTTGACAGAATTGTAAATGAATTTGGTTTTCCTGTTTTTGTAAAACCATGCAACGCAGGTTCATCTGTAGGTGCGTCAAAAGCTGGATCTCCAAAGGAATTGTCAATGGCGCTTCTGGAAGCATTTAACTACGATAATAAAGTTCTCATCGAAAAAGCAGTTAATGCCCGTGAGATTGAATGTTCTGTAACAGGAATTGCAACATGCGAGGTAGAAGAGAACCCTGTAACATTATGTAAAGCATATTTACCTGGCGAAATTATGCCGACACATGAGTTCTATGATTATGATGCAAAATATAACGATCCGGAAGGAGCTGCATTAAAAGTTCCTGCAGATTTAGACGAAGAAACAATAAAGCTGGTTCAGGAAACAGCGGTAAAAGCATACAGGGCAGTTGATGCTTCTGGTTTGAGCCGGGTTGATTTCTTTATCGATAAAGATGATTCGAAAATTTATCTGAACGAAATAAATACTCTTCCTGGTTTTACTCCTATAAGTATGTTCCCTAAAATGTGTGAGGCATCGGGATTAAAATATTCAGATCTTATAGAGTATCTTCTTGAAGAAGCAATTGCTAAATATAAATTTAAAATGCAGCTTTTAACGACTAAATAGATAGGAGTAGAGTTATGAGTTATGTTCCACACGTTTATCCGGAAGGTTGTTTTTTTAATTCAATCGAAGATATAAAAGATAAGCATGTTACGGTAATGGGACTGGGACTTAATGGCGGCGGTGAAGCTTCTGTAAGATTTCTTTTGAAACACGGTGCCTATGTTCTTGCAACCGACATGAAGACAGAAGAACAGTTGAAGCCGACAATTGATTCGATTAACTCTGATAAAACTCTTGATACAAGCCGTCTTACTTATATTCTCGGTGAACATCGGGTTGAAGATTTTTCAAATGCTGATTGTGTCATAAAAAATCCTGGAATCAAAATTGAAGGAAATAAATATCTTGCAGCTGCAAAAAATATTGAAACAGATATAAGTCTTTTTCTAAAATTCACTAAAGCAAAAATTATAGCAGTTACTGGCAGTAAGGGAAAATCCAGTACGGTAAGTGCAATCTATTATGGATTAAAAGAAGCAAAGTTTGATGTATATCTCGGCGGAAATATTACTGTAAGTCCACTTAACTTTCTTGATGAAACTTCGGATAAATCTGTTGTTGTTCTTGAACTTTCGAGCTGGCAGCTTGCCGATTTACGCGGGAGAAAACTTTTAAAACCATATATCGCACTTATTACAAAAATTGTTCCTGATCATCAGAACTGGTATGAAAATATGGGTGACTATGTTGCAGATAAACGTCTTATTTATGCAGATCAGGATGAAAAAGATTTTACAATCGTAGACTTTGACGGAGATGCAATTGGAACCGGTCCAAAACAGGGTGGGACATGGGGAGATTTTTTTGCAAAAGAAACGAAGGGAACTGTTTTGCGTTACAGTCAGACAGATTTAAGAACTTATGAAAAAGTAATTTCAGGTGCATGGCAGACCTTTGATGATAATAATATTTTTTCTGGAATGGCCAGATTACCGCAGTGGCAGTCTCCAAAAAAGATTCTTGGAAAATTAAAAGTTCCCGGAAGACATATGAGATGCAACACTCTCAATGCAGCTCTTGTGATGGCCATCATGGGTGTTGAACCTTCTTTGATTGAATCAATTCTTGCAAACTGGACAGGAATTCCTCATAGACTTCAGTTTTTTCACACATGGAAAAATTCTTCAGGACAGCCTTATAAATTTTATAACGATTCATGTGCAACTGTTCCAGAAGCTGCAGCTGCTGCAAGTCAGGCGTTCGGAAAACCTGTTGTATTTATTACAGGAGGAACTGATAAAGGACTTGAGTTTGATATTCTTGCTGATACTCTTAACTACAAAGAATCCTGTAACACAAAGGTTGCTGACCTTTATCTTCTTGCAGGAACAGGAACAGATAAACTTACAGTTCTTCTGGACAAAGCTCAGATTAAATACAAAGGACCATTTGATTCACTTGAATCACTTTTTGCGCAGTTAAAGCAGTCTCTTGATTCTGGAGAAGCTGAATCTGATACTGTCGTTTTCTCTCCAGGGGCTACAAGTTTCGGTATGTTTACTAATGAATTTGACCGTGGAAACAAATTTATGGATGGGGTAAAAAAAATATTTTCATAAATTGTAAATATTTTTTATAAAAATGTGTAAATATATTTTATGGAAACATATGTATTTACACATGATGAACTTGATGAGTTTAATGCAACTCATGTTTTTGTAGAAGACGATCCTGCTTTAAGAGCAGCAAAAAAAGCCTTTAACATTCAATATCTTTTTCCATGGCAGCGCCTTGTAATTTCAAATATCATGGATTCTTACCGTGATCAGAATCTTTTGGAAGTAAAAGAGTTAAAGGAAAAAAGTTCAAAGGATTCTGATTTGTCTGATGCGTTCTGTCTAGGCCGTCAGATTGTTCTTTTACCTACAGGAGCAGGAAAATCCATGTGTTTTCTTGTTCCGTCTATAATGCTTGATGGACCTACACTGATAATCTATCCGCTTTTAGCTTTGATGTCAGATCAGGAAAGAAGAATGAAAGATGGTTCCATTGAATCTGTGACTTTCCGCGGCGGACAGGCAGAACAGGAACGTAATGAATGCTTTGAAAAGATAAAAAATGGCGCAAAGATAATTCTTGCTAATCCTGAAGTTCTTAAAAATCAAAATCTGCTTTCCAAGTTGAAAGAATGCTCAATAAGTCATATAGCAATTGACGAGGCTCATTGTGTAGCAGAGTGGGGTGATACATTCCGTCCGTCTTATCTTGAACTCGGTAAAGTAATTGAATTTCTTGATGTGAAAATTGTAACTGCATTTACTGCAACGGCAAGCCCTTCAGTTCTATCACGAATTGCTGAAGTTCTTTTTAACAACAATGCACATATAGTACGGTCAGAAAGTGACAGACCTAACATTCATTATCATGTAAAATATGTATATTCAAAAGAGAAAGCTCTGTTTGAACTGTGCAGGACGCAACCTCGACCTATTCTGGTTTTCTGCGGAACAAGGGCGAAATCAGAACAGACTGCCCGTGAACTGCGTTCTTATTTTTCAAAGGACGATGTAAAATTTTATCATGCAGGTTTATCTCGGGAAGAAAAACTTAAAGTTGAACGGTGGTATTTTCCTCATAAGACTGCAATTCTTTGCAGTACCTGTGCTTTCGGAATGGGTGTAGATAAAAGTGATATAAGGACTGTAATTCATATTGAACCGTCTTTAACAGCGGAAAGTTATATTCAAGAGGCGGGTCGTGGTGGACGTGACAGAAAAGATGCAGATGCTTTTTTACTCTGGAGTTATAAAGACAGTATGGAATTTGAAAAATACCCGGCGCTTTCCAGGGAACGTGTCATTAAAAATTTTGCAGAAGCCGGAACATGCCGCCGGCAGATTTTACTTGATGCACTTGGAGGTGAAAAGGCAGTCTGTTCCGGTTGTGACGTGTGTAATTCAAAAATTCAGCATAAAAAAATTTCTGATTTAAGCCAGGCATGGGATGCAGGTCTGGTTCTTCGTTTTTTAAGGTTTCACCAGAAGCAGTATACGGAAAAACAGCTTGTTCCCGTCTTAAAAGATATTTTTAACAGAAAAACGCTTCCATTTTTTAATAGAAATGTATGGACTGAACAGGATGTTAAAAATATTGTTTCACAGCTGGAAAGCGGAAAAAAGATAAAAATCTGCCGCTTTCCGTGGAATAAAAAGATAAAAAGGGTTTTTCATGTATTTTGAATTATTCCTGCTCCTGCTGCTCTTCAGAGCCTTCTCCGTTTTCACCTTCCTGCTTTGGTGCTGGAGCTGCTTCTTCTGCAACAATCTTCTTTTTAGGCTTTGGAGGCTTTTTTTTGTAACGGGAAACATAGCTTAAAAAGTTGCAGTACAGGATTATTGCGCATGTTGCTCCGATTACAAAAGGATTTAGTAAAACTGCTTTTATTACAGGGATAACGACTGACATTTTCATACTTAAATTATCGTATATTTATACAATAATATAAGAAGAATATAAGAATATTTTTATTTGACTTCCCCTATTAATAAGATTAGAATATTAAAGAGGTTGGGAAAATGCTTTTTTAACGCATTTTTTTAGGCAATTTTTCAGGAGTTTTTATGAAAAAGAGATTTTTTTCCGGCTTAAGGGCTGTTTTTGCGGTGCCCGTATTATTATTTTCTGCCATTTTTATTATGGGCGGATGTTCATTCTTTACAAGCAGCATGGGTAAGTCTTTTGCACGCGATATGAGTGATGTTTATTCCAAAAAGGATCTTAGTACTCTTATGGAACTTGCGAATGATCCAAGGCTTATGAATGATAAGGAAGCTTCAAAGCAGCTTCTTGCAGCAATAGGTGAGAAAAATGTTGAAGACCTTTCTGTAGGAGATAAGAACACTATTCTCAAGCTGACAATTTCAACTTCAATTAATGCACATACACTTGCTACCACTCTTGATAACATTCAGGATGCTACAAGCGGAAGTGCAACTACAGAGACTGTAGATGCCATCGTAAATGGAATTCTTGATTCATTTGAACCGACAGATATTTCTGCATTTGCGGCATTGATGGATGATCCTGTATCGGTAGCTGCAATGGATCCGGTTTTAATTTGTATTTCTACGATTTGTGCTGCAACACAGATTGCTAAAGAGAATAATCTTGTAACTGCTGATGATGTAAGAAATGCCCTGGTAGATGTAGTAGATCATGGAAATACAGGAAATACAGTACATGATGCAGCTGAAGCTATTGCAGGCGTGGGAAATTCAGAAAATATAGATGTACTTGAGAAAATCTTTGAAGGATTTAAGGACATTAACTTTGATGCAGAAATTATATCTGGAAGTTCTTTGAGAGAGCTTTTCCCTAATCCATAAAGGAGGTTTGTTATGAAAAAGTTATATTCAGCTTTAAGTATTATTATCATCTCGACTTCCTTTATTTTTGCAAGGGAGTATAAACCGGTTTTACATATTCAGCCGTCAGTACGTCAGCAGGGATTCGGAGGTTTTTATACAACAGATGTAAAAGATTTTTATGGATTGTATGCAAATCCGGCAACGCTCGGTTTAAATGTACCGCATTCTCTTTTCCCTTCGCTTGATCTGCATCTTGCAGGTCCGCTTGCTGATATACCTCGTTTTGTGCGTTCGTTAGAGAATAATGATACATCTGTCATTTCTGATATAATTGAAAAAGAAAATGGATTCAGGCTTTCGATGGATCTTCAACCATTCCTTTCGTTTGGTCATATTTCGTCGTTTGGATTTGGATGGGGAATTTCTACACAGCCGTTTATGAAAGTTGAAATACCTGGAATTACTTCTTCGGATTTTAATGTAGGTTTAGAAACGGTCTTTACGGCAGGTTATGGATTCAGTCCTTTAAATACAGATAATCACAGGCTTTCAATCGGTGTAACTACAAAGGGCTTTTTCCAGATTGCCGGTGTAATGAACGATGGAATTCTTGATGTAGTTGATACACTTTCAGATGGAAATCTAAAAAATATTCCGGCTTATGTAACGACGGGATTCAGCTTTGATGCAGGAATTTTTTATTCTCTCTGCAATATGCTTGATGTTGCTCTTGTTGTTTATGATCCATGGTCACTGGTTCTTTCATCAAAGAGTACATTAGGTGATATATTTAAATTTAATTTTAAGAAAACAGATGGTTTTGATCCAAGAATTGCGGCAGGTTTATGCTATCACATTTATACGGACTGGTCGCGTGGAAAAATTTCTGAATTGAATATCAGGGCAGATTACAGAAACTTTATGGTCCTGTTTGATGATCTTTCAAGAAATCCTATTCTTGAGCTTTCTGCAGGAATAGAAGCTGTGTTTGTTGATATTATTTCGTTGCGCTTTGGAATTTCTGAGATGTACCCTTGTGCGGGTGTTGGATTAAAATTTTCTAACTTTAATATTGATTTTGCAATTTACGGAAAGGAGCTTGGCCTTGAACCTGGAAGCTGTCCGTGTCTAAACTCTTCGATATTTATTGGTTTTAAGTTTTGAGTAAACAGCAGTATACAGCATGTGTAATCGGAACCGGACGAATTGGTTTTACACTTGGTCTCGATAAAAAACGTGAACAGCCGGCAAGTCACACTATGGCGCTTTTAAAAAATCCGCATATAAGAATTATTGCCGGTTGCGATAAAAATTTTGAACAGCTTAAAAAGTGGAAAGATTATGTTGACGGTGATTTAAGTCAATTCAGTTTTAAAGAAGAAAAAAAAGTAAAGATTTTTACGACAGTAGAAAATCTTTTTGTAAACTGCAGTCCGGATATCGTAGTAATTGCCGTAAACGAAGACAGCCACCTCGAAACGGCGCTATATGCAATTTCTAAAAAACCAAAACTTGTCATCCTTGAAAAACCTGTTGCACTTAACACAAAAGAAGCAGACCGTATTGTAAAGCAGAGTGAAAAGTTTAAAGTTCCTGTTCTGGTAAATCATGAAAGACGTTTTGCACTCGACTATGAACTTGCCTTTGATTATATAAAAGAAATCGGCGATGTTCAGAAAATTACAGGATATCTTTTTTCCGGAATGCGTCTTTACGATCCTCGTCACGAAAAAACAGGCGGTTACAGTCTTTTACACGACGGTACGCATTTAGTGGACATCGTTTTATATCTTTTGTCTGCATGCGGAGAAGAAAAACTTTTAAAGCCTGTAATTACAGGAATCTGCCGCGATGCAAAAGATAAAAAAGTAGTGCGTGGTTTTACTGCAAACTATTCAACTAAAAAAGTTCCTGATATTTCTCTTGTAATGTCCGGCCGAAGCCGTTTTTTTGGATTTGAAGTTGAAATTATCGGAACAGAGGGGAAAATTTCGATAGGAAACGGTCACGCTGAATTTTATAAAAGGGCAGAATCAAAACTGTATACAGGATTTTATTCTCTTGAGAAAGACAGCAGTGTAAAAGTTCCGGAAAAAACAAAGTATTTTGCAAATATGATTCAAAATGCCGTTGATTTTCTTGATAAAAAATATCCTCTTAAATCTACACTTAAAACTGGCCTTGATGCCCTTAAAGTACTGGAAGATATAAAAGCAAAAATAAAATAGGGCACCACGCGGCTTGGTGCGAAAATTGCGAATGAACGGCGCGAAAGTCAAAAAAAACACCGCGAAACTGCGGTGTTTTCTATAAAAACCTTAAAAAGAATTAAAATTCTTTCTTTTCTGTCTTTCTTTTCTTGTTCAAAAGTTTTCTTTCGAGAGTTGTTTTTTTCTGATGAAGAATAGAAGATGGTTTTTCGAAATATTCACGTTTTTTGTATTCGCGAATAATGCCTTCTTTTTCTACCATGCGTTTAAAACGTTTGATAGCTTTTTCAAGGTTTTCTGTTTCGTCAACGCTGATTGTTGCCATAGTGTAGTTCACCTCCTTTTCTTCGGTAATTCCGTAAAAACATAATAATATTATAGAAAAAAGCTGTTTTAATCAAGGGGTCTGCATAAGGACAGAAGGCATAAAATATGCTATATTCTATTGTATGGTAAAAATCGAAGGAGCCCTTGCGCTTGCAGTCTGTGCACTATGCTGGAGTCTTGCGGGCGTTTTTTTAAAGTATGTAGATATAAACTCGTTTGCGACAGCCGGATTCAGAAGCTTTTTTGCGTTCCTTACTTTAATGGCGTTTACCAGAAGATTCCCGCGTTTAAGGATTTTAGAAAGTGCGTTCGACGGATATACGCCGCATGCCGGGCAAACAAAAATAAACGTAAAGGCAACAATTTACCTCTGGCTAAGCGCTGCAAGTTATGCAGTAACGATGATATTATTCTGCCTTGCAAATAAACTTACTTATTCTGCAAACGCAGTTCTCCTTCAGTATACATTCCCAATCTGGATTATAATTTTTGGTCCGCTTATCCTGGGCGAAAAAAATTCAAAAATCGATTATGTTGCAATTGCCGGTGTAATTGTCGGAATGCTTTTATTCTTTGCAGAAAATATTTTTGCTGTTCAGGATGGAAAGTTTAAAGATACTCAGGTTTTAGGAAATCTTCTTGCACTTTTTTCCGGGATTACATTTGCCGGGACTACAATTTTTCAGCGTAAACAGTCAATGATTTCTCCGATGGACAACACTTCCTTTGATTCGTTCATGCTTGCGCAGTTAATAACCTTTGCTTTCGGAGCACCGTTTGTATTTTTAACTTCTGATGGAGTTCCGGGTGTTAAATCACTTGTCTTTTTAATTTTACTTGGATGCATTCAGATGGGATTTGCAAACATTGCATATTCAATCGGAATTAAAAAGGTACGCGCGCTTTCGGCTTCGCTTATTACGATGATTGAACCTCTCATGAATCCGGTCTGGGTTTTTGTTTTCGTTCACGAAATCCCTGGATTTTTGTGTGTGCTTGGCGGAATTTTAATTATTGCCTGTGTAGTTTTACGCGAAGTGTTTAATAAAAGAAAGGCTGCATGATTTTTTATAATTATTTTTGTACAGGCTTTGTAAGCTTCCAGTAATCAGGCGCATGTCCGGAAATTACCCAGCCGCCGTTATAAAAACCATTTTCATTTGCAGTAGGAATAACCCAGATTACTTTTGCAGGGTTTTCAGTATCATAATAAAACTCATTGGAAATCCAGTCGCCCTTGTTTTCACATTCAAAATTAAAAACATCTTTCGGTTCTGTTTTAAAGCTGAATATATAACGCCCCGGTCTTATATTTAAATGCATGCACATTCCACCGGAAAGATAATAGCGCTTCTGGTATCTGTGGCGGATTTTAGGACTCGAAACCCAAGCGTATGACGCCTTGATTTTTGTATAAGTAACATCCTCTCCCGTATCATAATCGCGCGCTGTAAAATAACACCTGATGTCGTTTATCTCAGATGAGTTTTCACTCCTGTAAATGATGAGAGACCACGGATTATGCTTGATTTTAATGTCATCCGCATTTACACATATGAGGGCAAGGAATATTAATAAAAAGAATAAAAATATCTTTCGTAAATTCATCTGTTACTATTTTATCGGAATTTTGAAAATGCTCAATATAAAAATTCACCAAACTCTTGCAAAATCCATATTTGAAGTTGTATAATTATATTACGTTTTAACAGATGGCAAGGGGCCTGTATGACTATAAAAGAGTGTTATGAAGCAACCGGTGGCGATTATTCTGAAATTCTAGACAGACTTGGAAAAGAAGACCGTATTGTAAAATTTGCAAAAAAGTTTTTTCAGACAGGAGATATGGAATCTCTTGAAGAGAGCATTAAAGCTTCGGATGCTGAAAATTCATTTGTGATTGCGCATACGATGAAGGGAAATGCACTTAACATCGGCTTTGAGGTTCTGGCGAAAAAACTTTCTGACTTGGTTGAACTTTTGAGAACGCGTACAATGATTAACCCGAACCTGGCAAGAAACCTTTTTGATGCTGCTAAAGCAGAGTACGAAAAAGAAAAAGAAGTCTTCAGTAAACTCGAGGAATAGATTAAGTCGCTTCCTTAAAAACATATTTTTTCAAAACTGATGTGAGCTTTTTCATGTTGAGAGGTTTCGCAAGATGTTCATTCATTCCGGATTTGAGGACCTGTCTTTTATCTTCTTCAAATGCATTTGCAGTCATTGCGACAATCGGGATGTTTGAAAGAGTTTTGTTTTTTAATGCACGGATTTTTTTTGTTGCTTCATATCCATCCATTACCGGCATCTGAATGTCCATCAAAATTAAATCGTAAATTCTATCTGCGCAGTTTTTAACCATATCAACAGCTTCCTGCCCATTTATGGCTTCTTCAACTTCAACACCTTCGTCTGTAAGAATAAGGTTAGCGATTTCTCTGTTAAAATCATTGTCATCAACAAGAAGAATCTTCATTCCCTGAATGGAAATGTCATTTTCTGTATCTGTTTCATTAACAACAATCTCTGATGGCTGAGAAATTTCAAGTGTAAGCCGTACAGTGGTTTTTGTTCCTTTGTTTTCCTGACTTTCAATTTCAATTGTACCGTTCATAAGGTCTACAAGATTTTTCGTGATTGCCATTCCGAGTCCAGTTCCCTGGATGCCGGATGTTGTAGAGTTTCTTGCTCTCGTGAACGGATCAAAAATCGTTTTGATAAATTCATTGTTCATACCCATTCCATTATCTTCGATAGTAAATTCATAGTTTGCATAGCCCTGGGTCGATGAACTTGTTTCTGTAATTGTAAAGTTTATTGTTCCGTTTTCCTGTGTATATTTAACTGAGTTAGAAAGAATATTAAGAAGAATTCTGTTTAAACGGAGTTTGTCTACTACGACACTTTTATTGATGATGGAATCTGTATTAATGATGAGTGTCTGGTTTTTGTTTCCTGTTTCGGTTGAAATCATTTCTTCAATGTATTTTATTATGCCTATTAAATCTTCAGGCTGCTTGTTAAGAGATGCTTTTCCAGATTCGATGCGGCTCATATCGAGAACGTTGTTTATCAAAGCGAGAAGGTGATTTGAAGAAATATTTACCCTGTCAAGATAATATTTAACTTTTTCAGAATCTGTATTGTTCTTTTCTGCAAGTTCTGTAAATCCGATGATGGCGTTCATAGGGGTACGGATATCGTGAGACATGTTTGTAAGGAATTCAGTTTTCGCATTATTTGCGGCTTCTGCATTTGCAAGCGCCTGTTCAAGAAGAATCTGCTGTTTTTCCAGAATTGCATTCTGTTCTGCAATCCTTGTATCGTATTCGATTTTGTTGGCACTCTGGTTATCGATTTCCATGATTGTAAAGATAAAACCGATAGGAATGTTTTCTTCGCGTTCAACAATAAAGACTGTTGCACGATGCCACTTTCCAGATGATATTTTATAGTTAAATTCGCGTTTATTTGCATATTTAAAATAGCTTTTTGAAAAGTCAGATTTTAAAAGATGAACGCATTCACCGTAGAACTCTGATGGTGTATTGTTTTTTAGCGAGTCAAATACTTCTGAAAATTTCAGATTATCAGAGAACAGCGAGAATCCTATGCTGCTTGTCTGCTTAAGTGTTCTGATTGAATCGTTTTCAAGGTTAATATAATAAATTCCGATGTAGTCTTCATAAAGACGGTTATCAATAAATCTGTTAAGGGTTTCTTCGTCTCGGTTTGCAAGACCAAGAACTACTGCAGTCGGTTTATGATTTATATCATCTACTTTTACAATTTTTATTTCATTATAGTGAGTAATGTTTGATATAAAGTTACGGTAATTAATTACAAGAGCTTTCTGTTCCATAAGCTGAGTCTTAATCGTTTCAATTGACCCGGCCTGTAAAAGATATTCTTTATCTGCATCATATACATAATTATCAACATATTCTTTGAATGCATCAGAAAATTTAACGCCCTTGTGGAATACTTTGTCAAAATTAGAAAATGTTGTATTGTTTTTAGAATATGGAATAATTTTTTCAGATTCAAGTTCAATATAATATACAGATGAATAATATGAAGCAAGGATGCTGATGATTTCTTCATTCATCTGCTTTTCAATTTCCTGCTGTTTTTGTTCCTGGATATTTGTAAGACCTACAACGTATGTTGGTTTTCCATTGATATCCATTGCCTTTACAACTTTATGCCTTAACCATATAGGATTGCCTTTTGCCATTGTTCGTGCATCAATATATCCTGTGTTTGATGTACTGAAAAGTTCTTCGAAATTCTTTTTAGTAAAGAATTTTTTTAATTCATTACGATCTGGTTCATATATAACCTTGTCTATATCTTCTTCACATTCCTTAAAGAAGTCGTTTTCGTTATTTACAAGTTTTGCAAGTTCTGTACTGAAATCTGTATTTGAACCGTGAAGTTCGTATTTACCTGTTTCTGCATCTATAATATATATAGCTTCGTATTTATCAGACAGTGACTGAAGCATTGCCATATTCTGAAGCTGTGCATTCTGTTCCTTCCTGATTTCTTCGTCAACGTTTTCAACGGCAACGATTACACGATCGTTTTCTATTTTTGAGTTGATAACTTTGATTCTGAAGAAATATGTTTTTCCTTCGATGATTAATCGATAGATTGCAGAAATAAACAAACCTTCCTGGAGTTTTTGAAGAAGAGTTTCTTTGTCAATAAATGGTTTTAGAAGATTCAGATCTTCTTTATATGTAATCTGAATGAGATTTTCATAAGTTTCCTTAAAGAAATCTTTTCCTGGCAAATTAAGATTAAGCTTTGTCATTTCTCCTACGATTGTAAATACTTTGTATGAGTTATCCTGAAGGTTTACATAGTAAATACTTTCATAGTTTGTACTTAACGCGTTTGCAATTTCTGAATATTCGAGGGATTCATTTGACATTCTTCTTTTTGTTCTTATGTAAACGAAAAGAGTGAATGCAATGAATAATATAGAAAGGATCGCTCCAAGTCCAAAGTAAATCTTTCTTACAAAGAACATTGAATTGAAAATAACCTTGTCATCCATTTCCGCAATTATTGACCATTCGGAAAATTTCGATGGAATTGAATACAGGTATTTTTTTCTTCCGGTTCTTCTGCTTATGAGGGCATGTCTTACAGGTTTTTTGTTATATATTTCATTATGGAAGTTTCTATGACCTCCTTTTTTTAGTTCCTGCCTGTTTTCAAAATTTGCAATATTAGAAATTGTTTTATGGTCGGTATCTACGAAGATTGTATCATCTCTTCTGTCAAGAATAAGAATGTATGCTCCTGTATGCTTTGTGTTTTCGTAAACAAATTCTTCAAGTGCAGATATATCGATTGTACAGGAAATTACACCAATGATTTGTTCATGCTTACGTACAGGTGTTTTGAATTCCAGAATCATTCTTTCAGGTTCAAATGGGTCTTTTTTAGCCCGAGTGACTTCGGATTGTTCGCAGTAAATATCTTCCCACGAAATGAATTGGCTGTAATCTTTATAAACTTTTCCGTCTACAATTGCAAACCCGTCGTTAAGGAAAAGTCTGATGGGGGACTGAAACATTCCTATCCTGATGCTTGTTATGTGATCAACTGCCTGCTGTGATTTAAGATCATCATAAAGATATGCAATTGTACTGATTCCCATGATATTGTATATGTAACTGATTAAGGAAGATTGAATTTTGTCGTCAGCTGCATTTGTGATTTCCTGAATTCTCATCCAGCCTTCATTTTTCATTTTAACATCAATTGAAAAGAACGTAGAAAAAGTGATTGTGAATACAGCTATAACAAGAAAAACAAGAGCAATTATGTATTTTCGGTCTATGATGATTTTCTTTGGTTTCATATTTATAACAAAGTCTCCCTTTCTTTAATTTTAGCATGAATCCACAGGAAAAAAAACAGTTGACAAAGACAGTCTGAAGTTGTATATTTAGTAGTATCAAAAAGAACTACTAAATATGTATTATCTGGAAAGCCCGGATAATAAGGATAACTGTGGACAGCACTTTATATGAAAGTCTTATGGCTTTTGGCCTCTCCAGACAGGAAGCTGTAATTTATGTTGAACTTATAAAGCTCGGTGACTCTACCGGTTATGAAATTTCTAAAGTTACCGGAATTTCCCGTTCTAACGTTTATTCTTCTCTTTCTGAACTTGTTAATAAGGGTGCATGCTACGTTAAACAGGAAGAAGCGTTAAAATATACTGCAGTTCAGCCGGAAGGGTTTCTTGATAATACTATCGAGGACCTTAAAAAGAAAAAGACAGAGATTTTAAAGAAAATTCCTTCGAGAATAGAAAGCTCAGAGGGATATATAACGATAAAAGGTTTCAGAAATATAAGGAATAAGATTTTTACGATGCTTGAAAAAGTAGAGAAAAGGCTTTATGTAATGGCATCTGGAAATATTCTCAAGGAATATGACGAAAAATTAAAACTTCTTGTAAACGAAAAAAAGAAAGTTGTAATTATTTCTGATACCTATGAACTTAAAGGTGCAGTAATTTATAAGACTCAAGTGAATGAAAACCAGATAAGGTTCATTACAGATTCTGCATATGTACTGACAGGTGGAATAAGTGGAACTGATGAAGATAATTGTCTTTATTCAGGACAGAGTCATCTTGTTGATATCATGAAAGAATCTTTAAAGAATAAAATAACACTGATCGAACAGAAAGGAGAATAAAATGAAAATCGGTATTTTAGGTTATGGAAATCTTGGAAAAGGAATCGAGTGTGCGATTAAACAGAATAAAGACTGTGAACTTGTTGCAGTATTTACACGCCGCGATCCATCTACAGTAAAAATTTTAACTGCAGGTGTTCCTGTAGAAAATGTAAAGGACATTTTAAATTACAAGGATAAGATTGATGTTCTTGTTATCTGCGGCGGAAGTGCAACTGATCTTCCAGAACAGACACCGGAATATGCAAAATACTTTAACGTAATCGACAGCTTTGACACACATGCAAAGGTTCCGGAACATTTCGCAAATGTAGATAAAGCAGCAAAAGAATCGCAGCATACTGCTTTAATAAGCTGCGGTTGGGATCCGGGACTTTTTAGCTTAAACCGTCTTTATGCAAACTGCGTTCTTCCAGAAGGAAATGATTACACATTCTGGGGAAAGGGTGTCAGCCAGGGACACAGCGATGCAATCCGCCGCATTAAAGGTGTAAAGGATGCAAGACAGTATACTGTTCCAGTTGAATCTGCTTTAAAGGCTGTCCGTGCATGTGAAAATCCTGAACTTACTACAAGACAGAAGCATACACGTGAATGTTATGTTGTTGCAGAAGACGGAGCAACTCAGGAAGACCTTAAGAGAATCGAAAACGAAATTAAGACGATGCCTAACTATTTTGCAGATTATGATACGACAGTTACATTTATTTCTCAGGAAGAGTTAAATAAAAACCATAAAGAAATTCCACATGGCGGTTTTGTAATCAGAACTGGAAAAACAGGATGGGATAAAGAATACAACAACGTAATTGAATACAGCTTAAAGCTTGATTCAAATCCTGCATTTACTACAAGCGTGCTTGTTGCTTATGCAAGAGCAGTTTACCGCATGAGTAAAGAAGGACAGACAGGATGTAAGACAGTATTTGATGTTGCTCCTGCATACTTAAGCCCATTAAGTGCAGAAGAAATCAGAGCTCACTTACTCTAAAGTTATGATTTGTGCAAAACCCTTGCGCAGTTTTTGAGGTTAAAATGAATTCATTTATTGAAAGCGTAAATTATTTTAAGGGAAACAATCCCGAAGATATCGTTAAGCAGTATGGCACTCCGCTTTATGTTTATTCAGAAGAAATTCTGCGTGACAGAATGCACAAAGTGTCTCAGGTTATTACAAAGTATCCGTATACTGCAAACTATTCTGTTAAGGCAAATACTAACGTAAACATTTTAAAGATTGCTTTAGAAGAAGGCCTTAACTGCGATGCAATGAGCACAGGCGAAATCGAAATGCTTTTTAAGGCAGGTTTCCCGAAAGAAAGAATATTTTTTATTCCTAATAATGTAGCAGCTTCGGAGCTTGAATATTCAATTACAAAAGAAGTTATGACAAGCCTTGACTCACTAGACCAGCTTGAGCTTTTCGGGCAGTGCTGTGAAAAACTTAATGTTGCTCCGGAAAAACGACTGTGTGCAGTACGCATTAATCCGGGAGTAGGAGCAGGTCACTGCGAAAAAGTTGTTACAGGCGGAAAAAAGACAAAGTTTGGTATTGCAGAAGAAGATATTCCCGAGATTTTTAAGATTACAGAAAAATATAATCTTACAATCGCAGGAATAAACCAGCACATCGGCTCTGGATTTATGGACGGACAGCCTTATCTTGATGCAGTAACAAACTTTTTACAGATTGCCCTCCAGTTTAAAAACCTAAAGTTCATCGACTTTGGCGGCGGCTACGGAATCCCATATCATAAGCTTGATGATGAAAAAGATTATCCTATGGAAGATTTTAAAAAGAAGCTTGAGCCTATTCTTGATAACTTTGTTTCAAAATACGGCAGTGCTCCGATGTTTAAGTCAGAACCGGGAAGATACTGTGTTGCAGAAAGCAGTGTAATTCTTGGCCGTATTCACGCGACAAAACAGAACAACGGACATCTTTATGCAGGATGTGATATCGGAATGAACGTTCTTGTACGCCCGAGCATGTATGATTCATGGCATGACGTCGAAGTTCTCCGCGAAGGAAAACCTGTAAGCCGTGATAATCTTGTTGAACAGAATTTAGTCGGCAACATCTGCGAAAGCGGTGACATACTTGCAAAAGAAAGAAAGCTTCCTAAAATCGAAACAGGCGACCTTGCATGTGTCCTCGACACAGGGGCTTACGGCTGGAGCATGTGTTCAACATACAACTCACGCCCGCGCCCTGCAGAAGTCTTAATCTGCAGCGACGGAACAGTAAAGCAGATCCGCCGTCGTGAAACGATCGAAGATTTAATGATGCTGTTCTAACATATTTAAAACAAAAAATGCGGCCGTCAAAAGCCGCATTTTTTTTGTCTGTTACAACTGTTTTGTTGAGCAGATTCTCTTTAACAGCCCGCTCAACCGCCTTTTCAATTGATGTCTTTTTATCCATCCCGGAATCAGTGTTTTCGTAAATCCACTTAAGGTATCTTATATAATCATACAACGGTTTGCATTTTTTTGAAGTGTTTTACTGTCTTCTGTATCACGTCCAAAGATGTACTTAAAAAGTCTGTCCTTGTATTCACGCTGATAAGGGGCTGCATCAACATCGTTTAACTTTTCTGCATCCATTTTCTTCTCCTGTCAGTATTTTTCTGTCAATGCATATAGATACGAAAAGTTTTGATTTTTTATCCGCTTTTTTAAAAATAAATTGAATAAAATTTTACAAATTTTTATAGTTGTCTTATAATTTTGTATAGTGTGAAAAACCGGAGGTGAACAAAATGAAAAGAAGCAAGTTAAATTGCGTACTGACATTTATTTTTTTATTAATCTGCTCATCTGCATTTTCTCAGGAACTCGGAGAAAAAGTCTATAAAGAAGCAGAAGTTAACGGTGAAAAAGTTTTTAGGTGGGTTATCTATTACTCAATTACAGAATTTGATTCTAATGGGAATCAAGTACATTTTAAAAACCACCATGGAATCGAAGATTATTATGAATACGATTCAAACGGTAATAAAACATGTACTAAAAATAGTTCTGGAAAAGAAAGCTTGAGTAAATATGATTCATTTGGAAATGAAATATATTGGAAAAGTTTTGACGGTGATGAATATTTTTATAAATACGATGAAGCGGGAAATTTAATTTATGGTAAAGAATCTTCTGGTTATGAATTTTGGCAAGAATATGATTCTAAAGGAAGAATGATACATTATTATAATTCTTATGGTTCACAACGTTGGTATGAATATGACATAAATGGAAATCAAATACATAGTAAAAATACTGATGGTGAGGAAATTTGGTACGAATATGATTCAAAAGGAAACAATATACGCATTAAATATTCTGACGGTGATGAATATTTTTATAAATACGATGAAGCGGGAAATTTAATTTATGGTAAAAAATCTTCTGGTTATGAATTTTGGCAAGAATATGATTCTAAAGGAAGAATGATACATTATTATGATTCTGATGGTTTACAACGTTGGTTTGTATATGACATAAATGGAAATGAAATATTTCATAAAAATTCCTATGGTTTATTTCATTGGTACGAATACGAATACTATCCCAATGGAAAAGTAAAAACCAAAAAACAGTTTGATACTTTTTAGTTATAACAAACAAAAAATGCGGCCGTCAAAAGCCGCATTTTTTTTGTCTCGAAATATTATTCCTTTCTAAATCTATTCCGCTCTGATGCTTGGTGATTTTACGATTACGTCGTGTGCAGAGCCTTCGGAAATAGAAGCAGAAGATACAAGAGTAAGCTTTGCTTTTTCCTGAAGTTCAGGAATAGAAAGTGCACCACAGTTACACATTGTGTGTGAAACTTTTGCAAGAGTCATGCTTACGTTGTCGTGCAGACTTCCTGCGTATGGAACGTAAGAGTCAACGCCTTCTTCGAAAGCCATTCTCTTTGCTCCACCAAGGTCATATCTCTGCCAGTTACGTGCGCGGTTAGAACCTTCGCCCCAGTATTCCTTTACGTAATTTCCGTTTACGATTAATTTGTTTGTAGGAGATTCGTCAAAGCGTGCAAAGTAGCGGCCGAGCATTACAAAGTCTGCGCCCATTGCAAGTGCGAGAGTGATGTGATAATCATGAACGATTCCACCGTCAGAACAAACCGGAATATAAATTCCTGTTTTCTTATAATATTCATCACGGGCTTTAGCAACTTCGATTGTAGCTGTTGCCTGTCCGCGTCCGATACCTTTCTGTTCGCGTGTGATACAGATGGAACCTCCACCGATTCCGACTTTGATAAAGTCTGCACCGGCATCTGCTAAAAAGTTAAAGCCTTCTGCGTCTACAACGTTTCCAGCTCCTACTTTTGCATTTGGCCATTTTTCGTGAATGTCATGCAATGCGCGGCGCTGCCATTCAGAAAAGCCTTCTGATGAATCAAGACACAGAACATCAACACCTGCATCAAGAAGGGCAGGAACACGTTCCATATAATCGCGTGTGTTGATTCCGGCACCGACGATGTAGCGTTTTTTTGCATCAAGTAATTCATTTGGATGTTCTTCGTGACTTGCAGCGTCTTTTCTAAATACGAGATACTGAAGTCTGTCGTTTTCATCAAGAACAGGAAGCTGGTTGATTTTGTGTTTCCAGATTATGTCATTTGCTTCGTCAAGTGAGATTCCGACTTTACCTGTAATGAGTTTTTCAAATGGTGTCATGTATGCAGAAACTTTTTCATCCTGCGAAACCTGGTTATAACGGTAGTCGCGGTCTGTAATGATGCCTAAAAGTTTTCCGTTTGGTGTTCCGTCTTCTGTAACAGCTACAGTTGAGTGACCTGTTGATTCAACTAAAACCTGGAGTTCTCCAAGAGTTGCATCCGGCTTGATGTTGGAATCTGAACTTACAAAACCTGCCTTGTAAGATTTTACTTTAGCAATCATCGCTGCCTGCTGTTCAATTGTCTGTGAACCGTAGATAAAGGAAATACCGCCTTCTTTAGCAAGTGCGATTGCGAGTGTGTCGTTAGAAACAGCCTGCATTACGGCACTTATCATTGGAATGTTCATTGTAAGAGGACATGTTTCGCCTTTTTTCTTGTTGTAACGGACCAGCGGTGTCTTTAAAGAAACATTAGACGGAATACAGTCTGCAGAAGAGTAACCCGGAACTAACAGGTACTCACCAAATGTGTGTGATGGTTCTTCGAAAAAATATGCCATAGTGCAACTCCTTATAATAATTTTTATTCTCAAGGATTCCTGTTAAGGGCTTTGAGAAATTCAACATATAAAATAGGAATTGACTGTAAAAGAAGTGAGTGAAATATTCTTAAACAGTAATTCGAATATTTCGTTTTATTATAGCAAAAAGGAGGGAGTTATAGCAAGTAGTTTTTTTATAATTTTTATGGTATTTTAAAAAAATGATTAAGTTAATTGCAGGTCCTATGGCAACTCTGAGCCACCAGGGGTTAAGAAAAATTATCGAAGGCTTTGGTGGCTGTGATGAATACTATACGGAAATGATAAACGCCGCATCTTTTTTAACTCACGGGGCTTTCGAAAGTTTTTATGCCCTTAACGAATCTGCTTCTGACAAAATCGTATGGCAGCTGACTGGCAGGGACAGTAAACCTATGGCAGATGCAGCGCATGAGCTTTGTACTTTAGGCGGAATTGGTGTAGACATCAACATGGGTTGCAGTGCGCCCGAGATTTATAAAACAGGAGCAGGAATTTCATGGATGATCCGTCCGAGAGAAGAAACCTGTCAGATGGTACAGGCAGTGCGTGAAAAAGTTAACCTGCGTCTTTCTGCAAAAATAAGGCTCGGGGACGAAGACTTTACCGACGAAGGATTTTATTCATTCTGCAGGATGCTTTATGATTCTGGAATTGAACAGCTTGTAATTCACCCGAGGACAAAAAAAGAAAAGCTTGCCCGTCCTCCGCGCTATCAATATGTAGAAAATGTTGCGCACGAGTTTGCAGGTAAAATGAACGTGATATTAAATGGAAACGTAAAGGATGTTCCTTCTTTCGAGGCGGCATTAAAGGCTTCTCCTTCTTCGTCGGGCGTTATGATTGCAAGGATGTCTGCTCAAAAGCCCTGGATTTTTGCAAGATTAAAGCATGCGATGGGTGAGGATGCAATCGGCGCACCTGATGACTTTGCGGCAGCTGACGCACGGCGGCCGTTTATTGTACTTCACGGCGGCGGACAGAAAGTTGACCGTCTCGCTGTCGGACTTGCATATATCAATAATTTAAGAACGGACCAGCCGCCAGAGTTCTGGACAACACGCATGCAGCGTTTTTTTGCATACTACTGCGACAACTTTTCTTACGGCCACTACATCAAATCAAAAATGCTCAACTGTAAAACACTCGAAGACGCCGAAAAAACATTTTCTTCGTACTTTGACGAAGTTAGTGGTGACAGATGGGAAAATTTGATTTAGAATAAAACTAGGAAAAAATTATGAAAAAAATTTTAAGTATTCTTTTTTTACTTGGTTCATTCACTTTATTTGCTGTTGAATCTACTAATGGAACAATGGATTATAAACAGGGGGATGATGTTTATTGCCCTGTTGATGGAAAGGTTGCTCAAGTTGGAAATAAAAATCTTCCGTCAGTTTTTACTAAAGACAGTGTAGTTATCGATTTCCCATTTGAATATACATATAAGAATAAAAAGATGAATGTAAATTACCAGATCATTTTTTCTGGAGTGATAAGTAATTACAAAGCAGGAGAAAATGTTGTTTATAATGGTATTCTTGGAACAGCTACAAAAAATCAGAAATTAGTTAATATAAGATGCAGGGATTTTGATCCATATCTTGCTTCTATTTCAAGAGTAAAGCCTGTTTTAAAAGATGGCTGGTATTATTTTGGAATTGCACTTTTTTTGCCAAATTCTTTTAAGGTTTTGGATTATCCTCTTGCTGTAAATAAAAATTTTGTAATTCAGTTTTCTGATTATCCTGAATCTCTTGAAGCGCTTTATAAAAATGGATTGTATACTCATGATGGAAAACCAATTGAAACTAATGTGTTTCCATATTTTAACATCTGTTTAAAAACAAAATTTAAATCTTATCCAGTTCCGGTAAAGGTGTTTTCTCCTTCTGCAAAAATAACAGAAGCTGTTGTTCAAAGAAAATACTTTTCAAATTGCACTCATATGCTGGAAACAGAATTTGATTCAATACCGGTAAGGTATTATTTTCAGGATAAATTTTATGATTATTTAAAGAAAGAATATAAACTGGAAAAAGATATCTATCTGTACTGTACTGTAATCTGTCAGGTAAATGGTGATATGTTTTTATATGTTCGGGACTTTACGCTGGAATCTCCGGATGAATATGTTGAAAAGAAAATACAGGGTTATAAAAACTAAGGAGTTAAAAGGTGAGATATCCGCTTAAGAATCTGCTGTGTTATTTTTATTCTCCAAAGACCTTTCCCTTATTATTTATTTTTTTCATCATATATATAATATATAAACGTAATGAACCTGAAAGTGAGAAAAAAGAAAAAAATAAATTGACTTTCAGACAGAAATTAATATCCATAATAGTTTTTTTTATTTTGTTTATAGCATTAATTTCTGATTATTATGGTTTTTTTTCTTTAATTCTTATTACACTTTTTGTAGTAGGTTTTTTGTTTTTAAAAGGAAATGATAATAAAACAGGATATGTATTTTATGCTCTTTGTACCATTTTTTCTTTTGCTGCAATAAGAGTCGAATTATCTGATTTTTTTTCTAGCAGTTCGTATACCGTAAGTTCAACTAATAGAATTTCAGATTATGAACAGAAAGAAGATGTTTATAGTCCTGTTTCAGGAACAATTGCTCAGATTGGAAATAAAAAACTTCCATCAACTTTTTCTAAAGATAGCATAGTCATAGATTATCCGTTTGAATATAAATATAAGAATAAAAAGATGAATGTAAATTATCAGATAATTCTTTCTGGAGTAAAAAGCAGGTATAAGGCAGGAGAAACAGTCGCTCGTGCTTGTATTCTTGGAACGGCTGCAAAAAAGCAAAAGAAAATCAATATCCGCTGTAAAGATTTTGATCCATATCTTGTTTCTATTGCAGGAGATAAACCTGTTTTTAAGGACGGCTGGTATTATTTTGGGGCTGATTTCTTTATGAAATATAGTAGACTTAGAGTTTTGGATTATCCTCTTGCGGTAAATAAAAACCATATAATTGAGTTTTCTGACTGTTCAGAAACCTTTGAAAATCTTTATAAAAAGGGATTACACAACAAGGAAGAAAACCCTGTTGAAGTAAGAATGTTTCCATATTTTAACATCTGCTTGAAAACAAAATTAGAGTCCTATCCGGTTCCTGTAAAACAGTTTTCTGCGTCTGAAAAGCCTATAAAGACACTAATAGATAAATTCTATTTTCATAATTGTGATTATATGATTGAATCAGTTTTTGATTCGATACCGGTAAGATATTATTTCGCGGACAAATTTTATTATTTAAAAAACTATTACAAAACTGGAGAAGATATTTATCTATATTGCAGTGCAGTCTGTATGTTCGATGATGAAATTGTTTTCTGGGTCGAAGATTATACTCTTTTCCCTCCGGACGAACATGTTGAGGCCTGTATCAATAGATTTAAAAAATAAATAAAGAATTACAGCTTCTTAATCTCTTCTGCTGCCACGTCGAGTTCCGGGACGTCGAGGCTTTCGATATCTCCGGCGTCAACCGCAGCGCTTGTTTCGGGGCGCATCGGAAGGCGTGCTAAAACAGGAAGGTTAAAGGATTTTGCAATTCCTTCGATATTGCTCTGGCCAAAAACGTAAATCTTTTCGTCGCATTTAGGACATTCAACAAAGCTCATGTTTTCGATTAAACCGAGAATCGGGATGTTCATCATGTTTGCCATTTTTACAGCTTTTTCAACTATTACGCGCACAAGCTGCTGCGGGCTTGAAACAATGATGATTCCGTCAATTGGAAGGCTCTGGAAAACCGTAAGCGGAACGTCTCCCGTTCCAGGAGGCATATCTACAAACATGCAATCTACATCGTTCCAGATTACGTCTGTCCAGAACTGCTTTACAGCCCCGGCAATGACAGGTCCTCTCCAGATTACAGGATCATTTTCGTTTTCAAGGAGAAAATTCATCGACATAAGCTGAATTCCTGAGTCAGTAACAACAGGGTAAAGACAGTTGTCCCCGCCGGTTGCACGCGCAGAGTTTACGCCAAAGCTTTCAGGAATTGAAGGGCCTGTAATATCTGCATCAAGAATTGCAGCTTTTTTGCCCATTTTATTCATTTTGCATGCCAAAAGGCTTGTAACAAGCGATTTTCCTACGCCGCCTTTGCCGCTTAAAATTCCGATTACCTTCTTTACTTTACTTCCTTCATGGAGGGAAGCCCTCATATCGCGTGATTCACATTTCTGACTGCAGCCGGAACAGTCGTGATTACAGTTTTCTGCCATATATTACCCCGTACATTTGCTATTTTATTGAATATAATAAAATATCCTGCAATAGTCAAATTTAAAAGCAAAAAGCCGGCTTAAAGCCGGCATTGTTGACCACACGGGCAGAAAATGCTCGCATGTGGTCGAAAATTCAAACTGCTAAAAAAAACAGCAGCAAACAGCCAGAGAGAATTTGCTTTTCATCAGGCAAGACGAGAACAATCTCAAAGGCGTACTTTTAAATATAACACATTTTCCCAAAAAGTCAAATTTTATTTTTTACGCCTTAACCTCATTTACAAGTTCGGCATTGGCAGAAAAATCGCTGATGTTTTTGAGTGTTGTGTCGGCAAGATTCTTTAATGCGTTTGTTGTAAGGAATGCCTGGTGAGCGGTGATGATTACATTTGGGAATGTTAAAAGGCGCGCGAGTACATCGTCGGTCATGATGTCGGTAGACCAGTCGCTGAAGAAGTATTTGCTCTCTTCTTCATAAACATCCATTCCGATTCCGCCAATCTGTCCGTGCTTAAGAGCGTGAACGAGTGCTTTTGAGTCGATGAGCGCGCCGCGTCCTGTATTTATGATGACTGCATCGTGCTTCATCATTTTCATTGAGTCGTGGTTTACGATATGCTTTGTCTGTTCGTTAAGAGGGCAGTGAAGGCTTAGAACGTCGCTTTCTGTAAATATTTCCTTTAACGTTACATAACGTGCTCCGGTTTTAGAAGCCCATTGCTCATTTGGATAAGGATCGTATGCAATGATGTTCATTCCGAAACCTTTTAAAATATCTGCCATAATCTGACCGATTTTTCCTGTTCCGAGGATTCCTGCTGTAAGACCATGAAGATCACGGCCCGTTAAGCCTTCTATATTAAAGTTTGCAGTTTTTGTCCTGAGATAAGCCTGCGGAATATGGCGTGTAAGTGACATTAAAAGGGCAGCTCCGTGTTCTGCAACTGCATAAGGAGAATATGCCGGGACTCTTACTACTTTTATATCTGCATCTTTTGCAGCGTTTAAGTCAACGTTGTTAAAACCTGCACAGCGTAGCGCAATTAATTTTACTCCGCATTCTTTTAAAGTTTTAATAACAGCTTCGTTTACGATGTCATTTACAAAAACACAGACCACGTCAAAACCTTTTGCAGTGAGGGCTGTATTTTCGTTCAGCTTGTAATCACGAAAATCAATTTCGTAATTAAAGTTTTCATTTGCCTGGGCGAACGATTTTTTATCGTATGAGTGTGTGTCAAAAAAAGCGATTTTCATAAAGTAACCTCCGTAAACTCCTGCAGTATCTCTGTAATAAATGTAATAAAAAAAATGCTTATCGGCAAGGTTTGTATGCGGAAGGGGCTAAAAAAAGGCTGCCCGAAAGGACAGCCTTTGAATTATCTTAGTCTTTTTAAGACTCAAAACTTATTTTTGAAAAACTATTTTTCAGAAATAAGCTGTGTCTTTGCATCAAGCTTAAGAGAATCAGAAGGTGTATCATCTCTCATTTTGAGGATACTTAATACAGTTCCTTCTGGTTTTGCTTCGATATGAAGAACTGCAGCGATTGTTGCAAGAACTTCTTTAGAAGCGCAGTCAGAAAGGTTAGCACTTTCTTCTGTTGATGTTAACCAGATTGTAATGTTTTCTGATTTAGCAAAGCTTTCTACAGCTTTAGCATCGTCAGCAGTTACATTCTTGATTTCTACACCGTCAATTACAAGTGCTGTTACTTTTGTTCCTGCATCTTTAAGAGCTTTTACAGTGTTTATGAGTTTTGCAAGAGTAAAGTTTTCAGGGTTAAAGTTTAAGATTACGCGTTCTTTCATAATCTCATCTTTAAGTTCCTGAGCGTTGGCAATGTTCTTTTTCTTTGCAATTTCTGCAAATACGCTTGAGTACCATGAAATTACGTTTGAAGATTCCTGATCAAATGAAACGTGAACAAGGTTCTTGTCATTTAAAAGAGAATCCATTGCAAACTGAACTAATACAGAAGTTTTTCCGAGTCCTTTCTTAGATGTAATAAGTCCAACTTCACCAGCTTTAAGACCGCCGTTTGTAAGTTTATCAAATGCACGGATAGGGCTGCAGTCAAATAAATCTTTCTTATTCATATGATCGCTCCTTATTTCTTTTCTGCTGCTTTTTCAGCTTTGTATTTAGCCTGAAGTTCTTCAGAAACATTTCCTGGAACTTTACCGTATTTTAAGAATTCCATTGTAAATTCTGCTTTACCCTGTGTAGAAGAACGAAGGATTGTAGAGAATCCGAACATTTCAGAAAGTGGTACTTCTGCGTTTACTACAGACATGTTGTTTTCATCTGTTGAGTCAACGATTACACCGCGTCTCTGGTTAATAAGACCAAACATATTTCCCTGGAATTCTGTAGGACCTTCAATAGAAACTTTCATGATAGGTTCGAGGATTGCAGGTTTTGCTTTTTCATATGCTTCACGGAAAGCACCGATAGCTGCTGTCTGGAATGCGATATCAGAAGAGTCGACAGGGTGATACTGACCATCATTGATTGTAACTTTAACACCAACGATAGGGAATCCGATGAGTGTACCTTTTTCTACAGCACGGCGGAAACCTTTATCACAAGATGGGATGTATTCGTTAGGAATTGCACCACCTTTAATCATATCAATAAACTCGTAATCTTTGTCTGCGATCGGTTCAATAAATCCTGCAACACGACCGTACTGACCAGAACCACCAGTCTGTTTTTTATGTGTGTAGTTAAATTCTGCGCGCTGTGTGATAGATTCACGGTAAGCAACCTGTGGAGCACCTGTTTCTACTTCGCACTTGTATTCACGCTTCATACGTTCTACATATACTGCAAGGTGAAGCTCACCCATACCCTTGATGATTGTTTCACCAGATTCCGGATCCATGTAAGACTGGAATGTAGGGTCTTCTTTAGTAAAGCGGTTGATAGCCTTACCCATCTGAGCTGCAGCCTGTTTGTCTTTTGGTTTAATAGAAAGAGAAATTACAGGGTTTGGAACATACATAGAAGCCATAGAATAGTTAATTCCGCCGCTTACGAATGTATCACCAGAAGCACAGTCTACACCAAAGAGAGCTACGATATCGCCTGGACCTGCTTCGTTGATATCTTCCATCTGAGCAGAGTTCATACGTACGAGGCGTCCAACCTTAAAGCGTTTCTTTGAACGTGTATTTGTAAGTTCTTCACCTTTCTTGATTTTTCCCTGATATACACGGGTATATGTGAGCTGTCCGTACTGTCCGTCATCAAGCTTAAATGCAAGGGCAACAGTAGGATCGTTTTCGTTAGAAGTAAGTTTTACTGGAGCTTCGTTGTTGTCGAGGTCGAGTGCTTCGTTTTCTACTTCTGGAGGAGAAGGGAGGTAATCTGCAACTGCGTCGAGCAATGGCTGGATACCTTTGTTTACGTGAGCTGAACCGCAGAAAACACCAACAAACTGTTCTGCAAGAGTACCCTTGCGGACAGCAGCTTTAATTTTTTCTTCAGGAATGTTTTCAAAACCATTTTCCATGATGAGTTCCATAAGTTCATCGTCAAACATAGAAACTGCATCGAGAAGTTCTTCACGATATTTTTTAGCATCTTCTACCATGTGTGCAGGAATTTCTGCATAGCGGAGGTTTTCACCGTTAGCACCGTCAAAGTAGATTGCTTTCATTGTTACGAGGTCTACAACACCTTCGAGTTTGTCTTCAAGACCGATAGGAAGTTCCATCATGTGTGAGTTAAGGCCAAGCTTTTCGCGAACCTGGTTACATACACGGATAGGATTTGCACCCTGGCGGTCACATTTGTTTACGAATGCAACGCGTGGAACGTGATAGCGTTTAAGCTGACGGTCTACTGTGATTGACTGTGACTGAACACCAGCTACAGCACAAAGAATCATGATAGCACCATCAAGTACGCGAAGAGAACGTTCAACTTCTACAGTAAAGTCAACGTGTCCCGGAGTATCGATCAAGTTAATTGTGTAGTCTTTCCACTGAACCTGTGTAGCTGCTGACTGAATTGTGATACCGCGTTCGCGTTCCAATTCCATGTTGTCCATTACAGCACCAACACCGTCTTTACCACGAACTTCGTGGATTGCATGAATCTTGTTACAATAAAACAAGATACGTTCTGAAGTAGTTGTCTTTCCTGAGTCAATGTGGGCACTAATACCGATATTTCTCACTTTTGAAAGATCATAGTCCATATTGTTTACCTCTTACAAAAAAATAAATTCCTAAAAATTTTGCATCTAATGATAGATTTTAGAATAATACAGAAAATTCTGCATTTATTCAACCTCTAACACCGTTGATACCTTAATTTTAGAAGAAATTTTTACATTTTTAATGTTCCTTGATATGGACGCTGTCATTGCAAGTGAAGGCGTTAAAGTTGAATTTTTATGCTCGAACGATGATGAAAATGAAAAGTAATTTACAGGGAAATCTTTAGGATAACAGAAGAATGCCCAGGTATGGGAAAACGCGTCTTTTATACGCTCTCCGGTTTTTGTGTATGCCAGTTTTGACTGCAGGCTTAGCTTTGCCTTTTTAGACGAATGACTGAATTTTACAGAAGCACTTTGTTTTGTTTCCGGTTTTGTTATATTCTGTACTTTATATAGAAAAGAAAGTGAATTTTTATCAAATTTGGCGTAAGCACCCGCTGAAAGCGATACTTTCCAGTCAGATTCACTGTCTTTTCCCTCCTTTACGATTGATTCTTCAACAAATGATGAAATTCCGCCTTTAAAATAAAAATCCCTGGATGAATATTCTATCTGCGGGTTTATCATCGCCTGGAAAAGCTTTTTTTCACGTTTTTGAGATGCCGTGATTACGGGCATCGGACAGTTTTCTGTCATAAAAGCTCCAAGCCCGAGGGAAAAAGCCCCGTATCTAAACTGTGCCTCAGCCAACGAACAGAATCTAACCGTGTTGAAAGGGTTTTCGTACGTGCTAAAGCCGAGTTTTGCCTTTACAAGCGGAATTTTAAGCAGAAATTCTGCATAGGCTGCGTTATATGATGAACTTGCATAAAAAGGTTCAGTAAGTTTCCATGAATCCTGTTTCTTTTCATCTATCATAAAAGAGGAATATGCCAGCAGTAAGCCGCATTTAACAAAATCAGAATTTTCGAATTTTTTTGATGCACACAGATAAATGCTCTGGTCTTCTGTCATCGCAAACTGTAAAGAAATTACGGGGCTTAAAAGCGAAAAACCTGAACTTAAAACCTTTGAGGATGATGATTTGGAAGGAAGACTTATGGAAATTCCGCCTGTAAAAATACATGGTGTATAAAGCGGAGAGGTTTCTGTGTAATAAGAGGGATTCTTTAACTTTGAGACGGCTTTTGAATACAGCAGATTTCCGGCAAGCATTTTCAGTGAAAATCCATGATCAGGTTTTGATGCATGAATGGAAAAACCTGTGATATCCGTGTCTTTTTTTAAAAATCTGAAGTCAAAATACTTTGAAGAAAAGCTTACACCGTAAACTTCCTTATGTTTTATGAGGGAAGGATCATTTTCTTTATAAAATGCTTTAGGAGCGGAGACTTCTGAATCTGCATATACTGAGACTGTCTGGAAAGCGAAAAGGGTGTTTATAGAATTCACCATGAAAAAAAAGATAAAAAACATAAATCTGTTCATAAAACTATAAATACGCTTTTTTATAAAAATTTATGATTATTTGTAAATAATTGTAAAAAAAACTTAAAAAAAAATTCCATATGCCGATAACTAAATGTGAGTACTATTTGAATTTTGTTTTATTCATTAAATATAGAGGTTTATTATGGAACAGAAAAAAACTTTATGGATTATTCTGGCGTCAGGCTTTTTTCTCGGTGTAATCATACTTACTACGATGATTATGTTTAAGTCAAATACTTCGGAGCAGGCAAATGTTGCTTCATTGACCACGATTACTACACCGGCTGTAAACAGAAATACGGTTCCGGAACCAGTAGATAATTCTGGTTTGAATCTTGTTGATGGAAGTGCTGTTTCAAGCCTTACTGATGTTGATGAAACAAAAACAGAAGAATCAAAACCGGAAGAAATTAAAATTGATGCAACTGTGACAATTGATTTGAGCCAGAATGCACAGGAAGCATCTAATGTAATTGCAAAGAGTCTTGCTGCTGAAAAAGCAATAGAAACAAAAAAGAACAGCGAAACACCTGCAACAATTTATACAGCTGCACCTGTTGCAAAAAGTGCATCAGAAAAAACAGCAGAAAAGAAAGCAGCTGATTTAAATAAAAATATTTACACTGGAAAATCAACTCCAAAGACTGCAGGTATTAAAGATGGAGAAATTGCCGTTCGTGCAAAATACTGGGTTCAGGCTGCAAGTTACACAAGCAAAAAAACAGCAGACCTTGCACGAGCTACACTTGATGAAAACAGAATTCCTGCAGAAGTTTTTACATATAAAGATGGAAAAAATAATCTCTTTTATCGTGTAAGAGTAGGTCCTTATATGACAAAGAGCGAGGCAGAATACTGGCAGAACAGAATCTGCAAAATTGATTCGTTTAAGGATTCAAAAAGCTATATCACGGTTAATTAATTGGAAGAATAAAAATAAAAAAGCATTCTCTTAACTGAGAATGCTTTTTTTTATTTCATTAAAGTAATATTCAGCATGTAAAAAAAATTACGCTGTCTTTTCGATAAGCAAATCTTTAACTTCCGGAATCTTTGTCTGTGTTACGATGTCTTTTGTGATTTCGAGTTTCTTTTTGCCTTTGATACTTGGGATTTCAAACATGATATCCATGAGCATTTTTTCAACGATGGCCCTAAGACCGCGCGCACCAGTTTTCTGCTTGATTGCGATGTCTGCTATCTGAGCGATTGCGTCATCTGTAAATGAAAGGTCAACGTCATCCATTGCAAACGAAGCCTGGAACTGTTTTGTAATTGCATTTTTAGGCTGTGTAAGAATAGAGATAAGGTCGTCTCTTGTAAGTTCCTTTAATGCAACAGAAATCGGCATACGTCCGATAAGTTCAGGGATAAGACCAAATTTTACAAGGTCGTCAGATGTTACCTGATTTAAAAGATTTACTCTTTCTTCGTCAGTCATTGTTGCAGCTGTAGAACCGAATCCCATCGACTGTCCTTTTGTGCGCTGTTCGATAATTTTATCAAGACCGACAAATGCTCCGCCTAAAATAAAGAGAATGTTTGTCGTGTCAATTTCTATCATTTCCTGATTAGGATGTTTTCTTCCGCCCTGTGGTGGAACACTTGCTTTTGTTCCCTCGATGATTTTTAAGAGAGCCTGCTGAACGCCTTCGCCTGAAACATCTCTTGTTATGGAAGTATTTTCGCTTTTGCGTGCAATCTTATCGATTTCGTCGATAAAGATAATTCCTTTTTCGGCAGCCTGAACGTTTCCGTCTGCAGCATTTATAAGTTTAAGGAGAACGTTTTCTACGTCTTCTCCAACATAACCTGCTTCTGTGAGGGTAGTGGCATCGGCAATTGCAAACGGAACTTTGAGTTTTTGAGCAAGTGTTTTTGCAAGAAGTGTTTTACCACTTCCTGTAGGACCGATTAAAAGGATGTTTGATTTTTCAATAAATACATCATTCTTTTTAAAATCTTTTAAGGAAGCCATTCTCTTATAGTGATTATATACAGCAACAGATAATGCTTTCTTTGCATAATCCTGTCCGATTACGTATTGATCAAGGTAAGCTTTAAATTCTCTTGGAGAAGGAACTTCTGAAAGTTCGATAGATAGTTCATCGCCTGGTTCAGAATCAAAGATGTCACGGCAGATTTCTACACATTCGTTGCAGATAAAAACTGGTGCGATTCTTGATCCGATAAGCCGGCGGAAGTCTTCTTTGCTATTTCCTGCAGGACGTCCGCAGAAGGCACAGAATTCCTGATTTGATTTTCTCATTTATTACCTTCCATGATTTTATCTACTATGCCATAAGCCAGAGCTTCTTTTGCATCCATATAGAAATCTCTTTCTATGTCTTTTGCAATATCATCAGCAGACTTACCAGTATCTTTTGCAAGGTACTCAATCGAGAGTTTCTTTAATCTTAAAATTTCTTTTGCTGCAATTGCTACATCAGTTTCCTGACCTTCTGTTCCGCCAGACGGCTGATGAATCAAAACGCGTGAAGAAGGAAGAATAAAACGTTTTCCTTTTGTTCCGCCTGCCAGAAGAATTGCACCCATGCTTGCAGCCTGTCCGACACAGATTGTCTGAACAGGACATTTTACGTAATGCATTGTATCGTAAATTGCAAGACCTGCTGTTACAACTCCACCAGGAGAGTTTATGTAAAGAGTTATGTCTTTGTCAGGATTTTCTGACTCGAGGAACAAAAGCTGAGCGATTACGAGATCTGCATTTTCATCATTTATCTGACCGTCAACAAATATAATTCGGTCTTCTAAAAGTCGTGTGTAGATATCGTAAACCTGTTCGCCATTTCCACTTCTTTTAATTACGTGTGGAATTGAATAAAATTGTCTTTCGTTCATAAAATCCTTCCGTAGCTTTATGTTTTATATTAGCGCTGTCTGAATAATTCTGCAAAAGTCATTTTGTCGCCCTTTGATACTTTAACTTCTTTGTAAAGTTCTTCGTAGAGCTTTGCTTCCTTTGCATCATCAATAAGATATTCTTTTGAACGAGGGTCTTCGTAATGCTTTTTAACTTCTTCTACTGTCATTCCGCCTTCTTCTGCAATCTTAGCATACTGAGCTTCGATTTCTTCCGGTGTTACAGAAATATTTCTTTCTTTAAGAAGGTTTTCGATGATGATTCTTGATTTGAGCATTTTTTCTGCTTCCGGTTTCCATGCGTCAAGCATAGCTTCTTTTGCCTGTCCGGAAGAAGCCATCATTCTTTCGAGCTGGTCTGTAGTTGTCTGGAACTGCTGAGCCATCATTCTCCAGCGTCCGTCAAGCTCTGCCTGGAGCATGCTTTCTGGAAGTTCAAACTGGTTTTTTTCTACAAGCTGAGAAAGAAGGTCATTGTTCTTGATTTCTGCAAGACGGCGCTTTAATGCTGTTTCCATCTGACGTTTTAAGTCTGCTTTAAGATCGTCTAAAGTCTTGTATTTAGAGTTAACGTCCTGAGCAAGCTCATCGTCAAGGGCAGGAAGGTCGCGTACTTTAATTGCTTTTACAGTTACGCTGATTTTCTTTGTTTTACCTGCAAGCTCTTTGTCTGCATCATCTTTTTTATATGTTTTTGTAATTTCTTTTGTTTCGTCTTTTTTCATTCCGAGGATTTCGTCATCGATTTTATAGATGTTTTCACCTGAACCGACTGTAAATACGAAACCTTCTCGTTTAGAACCTTCAATAACGTTTCCGCTGTCATCAAGTTCCGAATAGTTGATTGTTACGATATCATTTTTTGCAACGCCTTCAGAAGATGTTTTGTCTGTTACAGTTGCATTGCGTTCCTGAATACCTTTAAGTTCTTCTGCAAGTTCAGCATCGCCGACAGTTACCTGCGGTTCTTTTACTGTGATTCCAGAAAAGTTTTTTACATTTACAGAAGGGAATACATCGTATGTTACTGAGTAAACGAGGTCTTTTCCAAGTTCAAATTCCGGCATTTTTTCCATTGCAGGCTGTGCATAAGGAAGAGGTCTGTTTTCTGTTTCCTTTTCGTCAGAAAAGATTTCGTTGAGTGAAGCGTCAATTACTTCGCTTAATGTATCTGCCTTTAATGCTTCGCCATATTTTGTTTCGAGTACTTTTGCAGGAACATGTCCCTTTCTAAAGCCTGGGATCTGTGCGTTTTTTGTGTAATTTGCAGTTACCTTTTTGTAAGTTTCTTCGATGTCTGCTTTGTCTACTGTTACTGTGAGTTTTACAGCTGATTTTTCGAGTTTTTCGTAATTCTTAGATAATTTCACGATGTTTATCCTCTTGATAAAAAAAATGGTAAAAAAAAAGCGATTCAGATTGCTCCTAAATCGCTTTATTTAGAGCGGGAAACGGGAGTTGGACCCGCGACATCCACCTTGGCAAGGTGGCGCTCTACCACTGAGCTATTCCCGCAAAATATATTTTGCTTTTTCTGCTATCTTAATGATAGAGAAGTGCGAGAGGAGGGACTTGAACCCTCAAGCCGAAGCACTAGATCCTAAGTCTAGCGTGTATGCCAGTTTCACCACTCTCGCTTAATGAAACTACAACAGAATATAGCAAAATCACCGTTCAGTGTCAATATAATTGTTGAATTTATTTAAAAAAATTGCTTTATGGCACTAACCGTGTTAATATCAGAGGAAGTGAGGAATCAAAATGAAAAAGTCATCAGTTTTTAAACTAAATTCAGTATTAAGCCTGGTTTTATTTTCTGCTTTAATTGGTCTTGTGTCTTGCGGCTCAAATGGACAATATAAAAATGATACCCATCTTGCCATCGAAGACGGAAAAACTGTAGTTGAGAGATATGGATCACTTCAGGTTATCGGAACGGATTTATGTGACCAGAATGGAAATCCTGTTCAACTCAGGGGAATGAGTTCTCATGGTCTTCAGTGGTACGGGAAATATGCAAATAAAGATGTAATTACATGGCTTCGGGATGACTGGAACTGCCAGCTCTGGCGTCCGGCTTTATATACACAGGGTGGTTATATCGGAAATCCTGTTTTAAAGGAAAAAGTAATCGATTCAATAGAAGCTTGTATTGATAACGGAATGTATGTTCTTGTTGACTGGCATGTGCTTGGTGACAAGGACCCTCTTTTATATGCTGTTGATGCAGAAGATTTCTTTACGGAAATTGCACAGAAGTACGGAGATAAGGCTAACATTATCTATGAAATCTGTAATGAACCAAACGGTAAGGATGTCACATGGGAAAAAAACATCAAGCCTTATGCACAGCGCATCATAAAGGCAATCAGAAAATATGATCCTGATAATATCATCATTGTTGGAACTCCAAACTGGAGTGGTGATGTCATTTCTCCTTCAAACGATCCTATCCGCGACGAGAAAAACATCATGTACACAATTCACTTCTATACAGGAAGCCATGGAAAAGAACGGCAGAGAGAAATTAAACTTGCAATGGCAAACGGGCTTCCGATTTTTGCAACTGAATGGGGCTGTACAAAAGACAGCGGTGACGGCGGAGTATTTGAAAAAGAAACTTTGCAGTGGATGGAATTCCTTAAAGAAAATAATATTTCATGGGCTAACTGGTCTGTAAACAACAAGGGCGAAGATTCAGGTATTCTTGTCTTTAATGCAGATAGAAATGCAAAAGGAAACTGGAAGGACTCTGATCTTTCCAAAGCCGGAAAATTTATCCGTGCAATCATGCGGAACGAACTTGATATTTCTAACTGGAAGAAAAAGAAATAAAAACTTATGAGCAATATAAAGGATTATATTCTCTGGCGGGGGGATCTGTCGTTTAAACAGGATTCGTTTAACGAAATTGATGCCCTCGTTTTAGCGCAGATTACATATCTCAATTTTGATAATCTCATAAGTAAAGATTTTAAGAATGCCATAACTATAAAAGATTTGTGGAAAAGTTTTAAAACATCTTCGGACTTTAAAAAGAGATGTGATCTCGGGGCTCTCATTAATCCAGAAACATATACTGTTCTGGAGGCAGCTGCTTTATCAGAACGTTTTTCGAATATACGCTGTTCAGGATATGTAAATAAAATAGATACGGATATCGAAGAACAGTTTGCAGCTCTCACTTACTTTGTTGAAAAGGAAGGGAAAAATCCTTTTGTGGTTTTTCGAGGAACTGATTCTACTCTTACCGGGTGGAAAGAGGATTTTAACATGTCGTTTTCTACATCGGTTCCGGCTCAAAAGGATGCTGTGTCCTATATAGAAAAAGTTTCTAAAAACCTGCATGGAAAAATAACCGTTGCGGGGCATTCAAAAGGTGGAAATCTTGCAGTTTATGCTGCGTGTTTTATGAACAGATTTTTTAAGGGAAGGGTTTTAAGGGTTTTTAACTTTGATGGGCCGGGGTTTCCACGGGACATTATTGAATCTAAAGATTTCTGCCAGATCAAGGATAAAATAAGCACATGGTATCCCTATAAAGATCTGGTCGGAATGTTTTTTGAACATACTGACAGCTATACTGTAGTTCAGAGTTCGGCTTCAGGAGTCTGGCAGCATGATGCCATGTCATGGCTTTTGGAGGGTAAAAAATTCCTTACAGAGCCTGAACTTGATAAAAAAAGCATAAATTTTAACAAATTATTCAATTCCTGGCTGAAAAAAGTAACGCCTGAAAAACTTAAGCGGGTGACGGACACGATTTTTGAGTTTCTGGAGAAAAGGTGATGCAGTACGGCACAAACGCTGCCGCATGGCTTTTGTGTAATACGGATTTCCCAATTTACGCGCGCAGTTGACTAAGGAGCGGATTTTCTATTATTATAACACTAATTTGAAAAATATCGGTTTAAGGCCTTTTTTTGCTGAGCTTTAAGCCTTTGGAGTATTAATTATGGACGCATTAAAGACTGTACTTATCGTTTTGTTTGTTATCATAAGTGTATTAATCATTCTTCTTGTTCTTATTCAGAATGATGAAGGTGGCGGACTGGGTGGTTTGCTTTCAGGATCAGGTTCTGCTGCTTTTGGTTCTCATTCAGGAAGTGTGCTTAACAAAACGACATTTGTTTTTATAGCTCTTTTCTTTGCAATTTCGTTCAGTATAGCATTACTTACAAAAGCTCCTGCCCTTAAGAAACTTCAGAATACAGAAGAAGTTCAGGTTCAGGAAAATGCTGATTCAGAAGTATTTGACTGGGTAGAAAGTCTTGATAATGAAAATCCTGCTGCAGAAGAAAATACAGAAAGTTCATTGTCTGCAGGCGACGCTCAGTAATTATTTTACCTCAGAAATTCTTTTAGGACAGGTAACAATATGCTGGGAAAGTTTATCAAACCAGAAGCTGTAATTCTTAATTTACAGAGTACAGAGAAGGATGAAGTGTTTGAAGAATTAAACGAAACTCTCGTTTCGCTTTTTCCTTCTCTTGATAGAGTTCAAGTCCTTAATTCTTTATTAGAAAGAGAAAAGAAAATGAGTACGGGAATTATTCCCGGAATCGCAATTCCTCATGCAATCAGTGACAGGATTAAAGAACCTCTTGTTGCTGTCGGAATAAGCAGACCTGGAATTGATTTTGATTCACTTGATGGAAAGCCTGTTCATTTGATTTTTATGGTTTTATTTCCTGCTGATGACACATCCCTTCACTTAAGCATAATGCAGCGCTTTGCATTGCTTTTTGGAAAAAATGATTTTTATAAAACAATCATGGAAAAGACAACGAGTGAACAGGTTGTGCAGGCAATCTGCGGATGTGAAGAGAATCTTTAATAAGGAGAGTACGATGGCAGAAAGTGAAGTTGATGTAATTGCGCATTTACTTGAAGTAGAAAATCAGGCATCGGTACTAATTGATGATTCTCAGACAGAAAGTAACAAAAGAATTCTTGAAGCAAAAGCAAAAGCTGATGAATTATTTTATGAAAAATATCGTGATGTAATTTCTGATCTTGAACAAGATTGTGACAAAACAATTAATAAATACGAAGAAAATCATAAACAGACTTTTGATGATTATAAAAATCAAATCTTGGGAACAGAAAAAGATTTGGATTCGTTCAACTCGTTTATGGACAAAGTAGTGTCCGGCTAACCTGGGGGTCGTTTATGGATCGAACAGGTGCTTCGTGTTACGTTTATGCTAAAGCAAGTGGAATGCTTGCAAAATCCTTTACAGGTCAGAAAAGTTCAATTTTGTACAGTGTAAAATCACTTCCAGAATTGTGGGGACTTTTATTTAAAGACGAGGTTCCCTCTGTACCGCAGACTGTTTTAGCGCAGCTTATCGAAAAAAAAGCAGCTGCAAAATTTATTTATGAATTTAAAAAACTTCTCGAAACATATACAAAGCCGGATAAGGTTTTAATTAATCTTTTGCATTGGTTTGATTATGAAAATCTTAAAACTGCAGCAGCTTATCTTTCTACCGGAAGGTCTGAAAAACCTGATTTTTTTGATATAAGTCCGTTTAATATTCTTGATTATTCACAATGGCCCGATTTAAAAAAAATGACGGCAGAAAATGAATTACAATGGTATAATAAAATTCCTGGTGTCGATGAACAGCAGTGGCTTTCTCATAAACTTGATATTCAGTTTGTAAATGAACTTTTGGATAGTGCAGATAAACTTTCGTTGTTTGAAAGAAATGCTGTAAAGAAACTTATCATCAAAAGATATTCGATGAAGAATGTAATCTGGGTGATGAGATTAAAAGTTTATTACAATATGAAAAAGGAAGATATCATTAAACAGATTGCATATCTTGATGAATCGAAAGGAGATAAGGATTTATTTGCTCAAGAAGCTTTAAAAATTATTGATTATGATATTAATACTTACGAGCAGTGGTCAAAATGGAAATACTCATCTTTAATAAATGGTGTTGAAGAAGCAAAAATCTGGAAGCTTGATCCGAAAGTAGTAGAAGAAAGGGTTGCTGAAGATTTTTTTATATCAGTAAAAAGGGCTTTTCATAAGTATCCGTTTACTGCGATGGTGCTGGTTTCCTGGTTTTTTATCAAGCAGAATGAACTTGATAATATCAGGACTGTTACAGAAGCTGTAAGGCTTAATGTTCAGTTAGAAAATGTTGTATAAATAATATCTTATTAATGGAGTTAATATGGCAAGAACAACTGCGATGCGTCTTGTGGAGCTTATGATTCTTAAACAGGATATTTCAAAAGTGCTTTCTTTATTGGGAAGACAGGGAAATTTTCAGTTTCAGAATTCTCTTGAAGAAGAGAAGGCGGATAAAGACAAAGTAAATCATGAATATGAAATATATAAAGAGCTTGATCAGGTTAGAAGTTATTTTTGCCTTGACGAGTTTAATGATGACATTGCTAATTATGATATGCCTTCTGAACAGGATTATGAAGACGCAGAAAAAATCCTTGCCAGTGTAAAAGAAATTCAGACAAACGATACAGAAGAATATGAACGCAATAAAAAAGTAACAGAAGCATATGAAGAAGCAAAAGCTTTTGCAAATTTAAAAGCTTCTTACTCTGATCTTGAACATCTTTCGTTTCTGTCTCTCAGAGTAGGAAGAATAGATCCTGCAGAATTTGATGATCTTAAATTTAATGCAGGAAGCAGAGCAATTATTGTACCGCTTGGAAATGATAAGTCACATATTCTTGCAGCAACTTCTAAAAAGGGAAGGTTTGCGCTTGATACTGAATTAAAAAAACATAATTTTGTAAATCTTGAAATTCCTCAGGATTTTAAAGGAATACCGGATGACGTGCTGGAAACATTGAAGCAGCAGAAAGAACAGTCTGATGAATTATTAAATAATCTCGACACGGTAAAGAAGAATTACTGCGCAACGCATTCAAAAGAACTGTATCGCCTTATGGGAAATTTTTCTGTTGGAAGTCAGGTAAGAAATACAGAAAATAAGCTTGAATCTACAAAACTTGTTTATAGAATTACAGGATGGATTCCTGCTGTAGAGGCTGACAGAATTATTTCTGAATTGGAAAATATTACGGAAAAAAGAATTGCCGTACGAAAATACGAACCGGAAGAAGTTCCGAGTGTAATCAATGGAAAAGAAAAAGTTCCTGTTGAATTAAAGCATGGAAAATTTGTTTCAAGTTTTAAGAGAATGGTTTTTTCTTACGGTTCTCCTGTTTACGGTTCGATTGACCCGACACCGTTTGTTGCATTGTTCTTTACTATTCTTTTTGGAATTATGTTTGGTGATGCAGGTCAGGGACTTGTTTTTCTCTTAATGGGAATTTTGATGGGATTAAAAGTCATTAAAGTAGGTAACTGGAATAAGTTTGCTCCGATTTTTATTGCGATCGGATGTACAAGTATGATAATGGGTATTTTAACCGGTGAGTTCTTTGCAAACGAAACTCTTTTAATTCCTGTTGCAAGATTTTTTACCGGTCTGTTTGGCGAACCGAGAGATCATATTCTTCACATGATGCCAAATTCAAATCCAGAATCAATTCTTAATATGTTTAAATTTTTCGGTTTCTCTGTTGCTGTTGGATTTGTAATTAATTCAACAGGTGTAATTTTAAATATCTTCAATAATATCTTACGTAAAAGAATAGGAAAAGCATTATTCGGAAAGAACGGACTTTGTGGTGCTGTGTTTTTCTGGGGTGTAGTTATTCTTGTATTAAGAGTTCTTCTTTTGAAACATTCAGTTTCGAAAGTTGATGTTATAATCATTGCATCAGCTCTTTTTGGTGCTGCATTTGGTGAACCGTTCGAGAGACTTTTGGACGGTGAAAGACCGGTTTTCGAAAATGGATTTGGTGCTGCATTTATCGGAGGTATCGTTGAACTTATCGAAGTTGTAATCGGTTATCTTTCAAATACTGTAAGTTTTCTTCGTGTAGGTGCGTTTGCACTTGCTCATGCGGTTTTGGGATATATTATTTCAAAGATGTGTGAGATTGCACCTGGACCTGCTTCGTTAGTCATTCTTATCATCGGAAACGGAATTGTAGTTGTTCTTGAAGGAATGATTGTCGCAATTCAGGTAATACGTTTGCAGTATTATGAATTCTTTTCTAAGTTCTTTAATGAAACAGGACGCGAGTTTACACCTTATGTGTTTACATCGGTTCCAGTGATTAAATAGAAAAATACAGCGGCCGTTGTGCTGCTGAAAACAGGAGTTTTATATGAACAGAAAAATTTTTATCGTAATGTCACTTCTTGCACTTTTTGGGATTGCAGGAATGTTTGCACAGGAAAGTGTTTCTTCAACTGATGAAACAGCAGTAGTAAAATCAGTTGACAACACAAAAGCATTTAAGTACATCGCTGCAGGCCTTGCTGTAGGAATTGCATGTATCGCAGGTGGCAGTGCAGTAGGAAAAATCGGATCTGCTGCAATGGGTGCTATGAGTGAAAATGCTGAACTTTCTGGTAAAGCACTTCCATTCGTTGGTCTTGCAGAAGGTATCTGTCTTTGGGGATTCCTTGTTGCTCTTTTGATTATCATTCTTTAATCAAAGGTTGTGGTTTGGAATATTATATAATAGGTGAGCGTGAACTTGTATTAGCTTTCGGTCTTGTAGGTGTAAAGGGAACTTATGTTTCCAATAGAAATCAAGCGCTTGATGCGTTTAACAAAGTTACAGGACGAGGTGGACTTGTTTCTGCTCCAACGGATATAGAAATTCCTAAGGTTCTCATTTTAACTGAAGATGTCAGCGTTATGATTGAAGAAGAGATTAATGATTGGCAGATAAAAGGAAAGTTTCCTCTTATTGTTGAAATCCCGGGAATAAATGGAAAAATTTCCGGAAAGAAAACTCTTACAGATTCTATTCGTGAAGCAGTCGGAATACGGGTATAAGGATATTTTTTATGGAAGAAATTGTATCGACAGATATTCTTGATAAAGAGATTTATGAAGACGCAAGAAGAAAAGCCGAAAAGATTTTACAGAATTCAAAACTGCAGTGTGAGCAGGTTTTGCAGCAGGTAGATGACAGGCTTGAAAAGGCAAAGGAAGAACGCAAAGAGTATTACGATCATAAAGCAGATGTATTCAAGAAAAATCTTGAGTCCAGTTTACCTCTGGAAAAATCCAGATTTCTTGTTTCATACATTAATTCTTCAATTATAGAATCGATTAATGATTATTTAAAAAAACTTGGAGAAGAAAAAAGATTGTCGCTTGTAATTTCAATGCTCAGGCGATTTGGTTCAATTAAAGATTTTAAAACATTTTCTGCAGAAATTTACGGCTTTGATGTAAATTCAGCAGAAAAAAAATTAAAAAGTGAAAGCGGATTAAATATCAGTTCAACTGAAAAAATAGACTTTATGAAATCAGGAGAAACTCCTGTGGAAGGAATTGATATTCATGAAGGAATAATTCTTGTTTCTGATGACAGAAGTTTAAAAATACGTCTTACTCTCGAAGAATATGTTTCTGAACTGACAGATAAATATAGAAATGAATTAGCCGTTACTTTGTTTAACGGGAGGCTTCCGGAATGATTGAAGGAAAAATAACACGAATTGCAGGTCCTATCATTTACGCTTCTGGTCTTGAAGGCTGCGGTCTTTACGATGTAGTAAATGTTGGAAAAAATAAACTCATCGGTGAAATAATCCGTCAGAACAAGGGTAAGGCTGTCATTCAGGTTTATGAAGACGATACAGGTATGGAAATCGGTGAAACTGTTGAGTGTACTCAGGCACCGCTTTCCCTTAAACTGGGACCTGGACTTGTCGGTACAATTTATGACGGTATTCAGCGTCCTTTAAAGGAAATGTTTGAAGATAAAGGCTCGTTTCTTTTACCGGGACAGAGAACTGCACCGATTGATGATAAAAAGAAATGGGACTTTAATGCAGTGTCTGGTATAGAAGCAGGATCTGAAATTAAAATAGGGATGGTTCTCGGAACTGTTAAAGAAACTGATTCAATTACTCATTCGATTATGGTGCCGCCCTATATCAAAGGAAAAAAACTTAAGACATTCGCATCAAGCGGTTCTTATACTGTTGATGAAGTAATCGGTATTACAGATTTAGATGAAGAAATAAAATTAAGTCAGTACTGGCCTGTAAGAAAACCGCGTCCTTATGCTCAAAAGCTTGGAGTTACAGAGCCACTTTTGACCGGTCAGCGTGTAATAGATATTTTCTTTCCTCTTTCAAAAGGCGGCACCGCTGCAATTCCTGGTGGATTCGGAACAGGAAAAACAATGACTCAGCATGCGGTTGCAAAATGGTGTGATGCAGATTTGATTATTTATATCGGTTGTGGTGAGCGTGGAAATGAAATGACCGATGTACTGACAGAATTTCCTGAATTGATCGATCCCCGTACGGGACGTTCTCTTATGGAAAGAACTATATTGATTGCAAATACTTCAAACATGCCGGTTGCTGCGCGTGAAGTTTCGCTTTATTCAGGAATTACACTTGCTGAATATTACCGTGATATGGGACTTGCCGTTGCTATTATGGCAGATTCGACTTCACGCTGGGCAGAAGCATTGAGGGAACTTTCGGGTCGTATGGAAGAAATGCCTGCAGAAGAAGGATTTCCTGCTTATCTGCCGACACGTCTTGCAGAGTTTTATGAAAGAGCAGGACGAATAATTAGTTTTGAAGGAAAAGAAGGAAGCGTTTCTGTAATTGGTGCGGTTTCTCCTCCGGGAGGAGATTTTTCTGAACCGGTTACTCAACATACAAAACGATTTATCAGATGTTTCTGGGCGCTTGACCGTTCGCTGGCAAATGCACGCCATTATCCTGCAATCAGCTGGCTGGATTCTTATTCGGAGTATGCAGAAGAAGTAAAGGAGTGGTGGGAAAAAACAAATCCAGAATGGTCAAAGGTTCGTTTTAATGCTCTTGATCTGTTAAAAAAAGAACAGAAACTGGAACAGATTGTTCGTCTTATCGGTCCTGATGCGCTTCCTGATTTTGAAAGACTTATTCTTGTTGTTGCAGATATGATGAAGAATGGATTCTTGCAGCAGAATGCTTTTGATAAAATTGATGCATACTGTGATGTTGAAAAGCAGATAAGAATTCTTGTTCTTATAATGAAATTTTATGACAGGGCACTTGCAGTTATAAAAGCCGGGGCACCTCTTGCTAAAGTTATTTCGATGTCTTGTCGTGAAAAAATAATTCGAATTAAATCTTTGATTCCGAATGATCAGCTCGATCAGATTAACGAAATTGAAAATCTTATTGATGAAGAATTCGGTTCGCTTGAAAGAATTTATCAGGTAACGGAGGCAGGTGTATGAAAGGCGTAGAATATCGTGGCGTAAATTCTGTTGACGGGCCAATTGTAATTGTAAAGCGTTCTGAAAATGTTTCTTTTAATGAAACTGTATGTGTAAGAGACAGAAATGGTCAGAAAAGAACCGGTCGTGTAATTGATCTTTCTGAAGATGTTTGTGTCGTTCAGATTTTTGGAACTACAACTGGAATTGATCTTGAAGAAAGTACTGTTGAATTTCTTGAAGAACCTCTTGAACTTCGTGTAGGACCTGATCTTCTCGGACGAATTTTTAATGGTCTTGGTGAACCGATAGATGGTTTCCCGCCGATTATTTCTTCTGAAAAAATTAATGTAAACGGAAATCCGATTAATCCTTATGCGAGAATTTATCCGAGAGACTTTATTCAGACGGGAATCTCTTCAATTGACGGAATGAATACTTTAATCCGTGGGCAGAAACTTCCGATATTTTCTGGAAACGGTCTTCCGCATAACAGACTTGCTGCACAGATTATACGTCAGGCAAAGTTAAGGTCAAGTGATGATCAGTTTGTAATGGTTTTTGCAGGAATGGGTATTAAATATGATGTTGCCCGCTTTTTCCGAGATACATTCGAAGAATCTGGAGTTCTTTCTAAAGTAGTAATGTTCCAGTCGCTTGCTGATGCACCTTCAATTGAACGTATCATTACACCACGATGTGCGCTTACTGCAGCAGAATATCTTGCATACAAAAAAGGAATGCACGTTCTTGTCGTACTTACTGATATGACAAACTATTGTGAAGCTCTGCGCGAAATTTCTACAACACGCGGTGAAGTTCCCGGAAGAAAAGGCTATCCTGGATATCTTTATTCTGACCTTGCAGAAATTTATGAAAGAGCCGGACGTATCAAAGGAAGCGAAGGTTCTATTACACAGATTCCTATTCTCACAATGCCAAATGATGATATTTCACATCCTATTCCTGACCTTACTGGATATATAACGGAAGGACAGATTGTTCTTGACCGCGAGCTTTCGCAAAAGGGGATGTATCCTCCTGTTGCAGGACTCCCTTCTCTGAGCCGACTTATGAAAGACGGCATCGGTGAAGGCATGACAAGGGAAGACCATGCAAGTGTTTCAAGTCAGCTTTTTGCTTCTTATTCAAAAGTAAAATCTATAAGAAATCTTGCTGCCATTATTGGAGAAGAAGAATTATCTACACTTGATAAACTCTATTTGAAATTTGGTGATGCATTTGAACAGGATTTTCTTACACAGGGTGAATACGAAAACCGTTCAATCGAACAGACGCTTGAAATAGGATGGAATGTATTAAAGATTCTTCCTAAAGAAGAACTTGTACGAATTAATCCAGATTTTATTGCAAAATATTTACCGGAAGATGAAGAATTTGAAACAGGAATAATAAAGATAAAGGCATAAGTAATGGCAAAGTTAAACGTTGCACCTACAAAGTCAAACCTTCTCTCGATGAAAGAACAGCTTTCGGTTTCTAAGAATGGGTATGATCTTCTTGAACAGAAGCGTGAGATTCTTGTAATGGAACTTATGCATATGGTTGATAAGGTGAAAATTCTTGAGCAGAAAATTGATACTCTTATTAAGGGTGCATATCCATCTTTAAAAAAGATGCTGATGCAGTTTGGCGGTGATCGTGTTGAACAGATGTCAAATGCCGTTAAATATGATTTTTTAATTATTGAAAAATCTCTTACGATAGGTGGAATGACTTTTCCGACTATTGACGTTCAGCTTCCGGAAAAACAGCTTTTTTATTCTTTTATGGGAACTTCTTCTTCTGTTGATGAAACCATTTCTTATTTTTTTGAACTGTTAAAACTTTTGACAGACATGGCTTCTATCAGGACAATTGTATGGCGTCTTGCCGGAGAAGTAAAAAAAACACAAAGACGCGTTAACGCTCTTGATAAAATGGTAATTCCTCAGACACAGGAAACTGTGAAATATATAGAAAGTGTACTTGAAGAGAGAGAAAGAGAAAATGTTTTTGTGCTTAAGTCATTAAAATCAAGAAACGACAGTGCAAAATAAAACAGAAAAGAGGAGAAAAAGTATGAGCAGAAATCTTTATGAAAGTATTGTTGTTGCGGTAAACGGTTCTTCCAGTTCGATTCATGCTGCAATGTATGGAATTATACTTGCAAAACATCAGAAACTTTCTCTTAAATTTGTTTATGTTGTAGATACAGCAACAATAAAAAGATTATCGTTAAGTCACTTTCTGGTATCTGATGAGAGTTCAATGTATGAAAAAAATCTTCAGAATGATGGAGAACGATATATTGATTATGCAATAAAGCTTGCAAAGAATAAAGGTGTAAAGGCAACCGGTGAAATAAGAAAAGGTTCTGTCTGTATAGAAATTGTAAACTGTATAAATGAAACAGGTGCTGATCTTCTTCTCCTGGGCGGAGAAAATTCTGAAACCGTAAAGACTTTTGCATGGGAAAATACTCACAGTTCAATTTCTCTTACAAACAGAGAAATAATTTCCAATTCACCATGTTCAGTAATCATAGTAAAAGAGAGAGATATCGAACTTCTTTATTCTCAACTTAAGTAAAGGAACTTGATGGAAGATTATTATAAAATTCTCGGTGTAAGTCAAAATGCCACATTATCAGAAATACGCCGTGCATACAGAAAAAAAGTAAAGGAACTTCATCCGGATAAAACAGGAACGCATAAAACATCTGAAGAATTTACAAAAGTCGTCCAGGCTTATAAAATTCTTTCTGATGCAAAAAGCCGTGCAATTTTTGACTCTTCTCTTTATTCACATATTAATGTAAAAAAGAAATCTAAATCTGAATTTGATTACAGAACCTGGCTTTTGGAACGGGAAGATCCCGAATCACGTGCAAAACTTATTTTCTTTGACTTGATGCACAATAGAGAAGACGATGCGGTAAAAGAATTTAAAAGAATGAATACTGAACATTCGGATTTCAGTTTAAAGCACTGGTTTACGAGAGAAAACTTTATGGACTACGGTTTTATTCTTTCTGAAGAACTTGTTCTACGTGGTGAATATTACGATGCTTTTTTATTACTCGAACAGATAATCAGAATGGAATATACTTATGATTATTTCAGATTGTTTTTTCCAGAAGTGATTGCATTTACAAAAAATATATTAAATACTAAACTTGACGGAGTAGTAAATGATGAGCTTGCGCTTGATGCATGGGAAAGGGCTCTTGATTTGCGTTTTGGTCCCAAAGATGATGCGTTTTACCTTCAGAAAATGGCAAAGGTATATAAACGGATTGGAGATGAAGCGACTTCGCTGATTTGTCTTGAAGAATCAAAAAAAATATTACAAAAAGCATAAAAAAAATAAAGCGGCATAGGGGTTTAAAATGATTCGGTTAAAGAATAGAGAAGAAATTGAAGGAATAAGAAAAAGCTGTCATCTTCTTGCAGATATGTTCAACGAAATTATTCCGCAGGTAAAAGCCGGAATGACGACAAAAGATGTTGATGATATCTGTAAGAAATTCATGTTACAGCACGGCGGAAAGCCTGCATGGTACCGCGAAAATTTTCCAGGTGCAATCTGTATCAGCATTAACGATGAAGTCATTCACGGAATTCCATCTAAAAAAAGAATAATAAAGGACGGCGATATAGTTTCTATCGATGTCGGAATAGATTTAAACGGCTATATTTCTGATTCAACTCACTCTGTACTTGTAGGAAATGTAGATCCTAAAATCCGTAAACTTGATGAAGTAACTCTTGAATGTCTTAAAGCCGGAATCGAAGCATGCCGTGTTGGAAACCGCATTAAAGATATTTCTATTGCAGTAGAAGAAATTGCAAAAAAACACGGTTATGGAATTGTTTATGATTACTGTGGTCATGGAGTAGGTCTTGATGTTCACGAAGATCCTAATATTCCAAATGTTTCTGACTGGGGCGGTCCAAATCCGAGAATTCAGGAAGGAATGGTTCTTGCAATTGAGCCTATGATTAATCTGGGAACAGGCGATGTTCTTCTTGCAGACGACGAATGGACGGTATTGACTGCAGACGGGCTTCCTTCTGCCCATGAAGAGCATACAGTGGTAGTTTTTAAAGACCATACCGAAATCCTTACAGACCTTAACTACTCCATAGGTTAAATCTTGTAAAAATGCAGAAGCTTATCCTCTGGGAAATGCTGAATTTTTTTATAAAATTCAGCATTTTTTTGTAACACAACAGGGGATTTTTTTATTATCTTTATATAGGCGGCATGCTGAATAAAACTCAGGCCGCAAAACGGAGGTAAAAACCTTGAAAAAAAATCTCAAATATATCATCGGATGTGCAGGTGTTGCAGTTATAGCATTTGCACTGGTTGCTTTTTCGTGTAATGGTAGAAAAGACAGAGGTTCGGCAGATACGGCATTTGCCCAGACAAAGACTGCAAATCCGGTAAACCCTTCGGTAAAAACTCCTTCTGCAGCCCTCAATATTGTAGAAGCCCTTCAGGAAGTAAACCGTTCGATAAGTCACGATGTGCTTCCTTCTGTAGTAGAAATTGATGTAACAGAAACAAAAAAGCGCGCAAAAAATCCTTTCGGTGACATTCCGTTTTTCTTTTTTGGAGTCCCTCAGGGAGACGGTCAGAAGCAGGAAGAATATAAAGAAACAGGGCTCGGTTCTGGAGTAATTATCCGTCGTAACGGAAATACTTTTTACGTTTTGACAAATAATCACGTTGCAGGCTCGGCATCAGAAATTGTAGTTAAGCTTAATGACGGAAGAAAATTTGACGGAAAGCTTGTGGGAGCAGACAAGAGAATGGATATCGCACTTGTTTCTTTTGAAACAAATGATAAGGAAATTCCTTTAGCAGTTCTCGGAGACTCTGATACTGTAGAAGCTGGAGACATCTGTTATGCAATGGGTGCTCCACTTGGATACAGCCAGTCTGTAACACAGGGTATTGTAAGCGCAACGGGTCGTTCTGGTGGTGATATTGGAAATATCAATGATTTCATTCAGACTGATGCAGCGATTAACCAGGGAAATTCCGGCGGTCCTCTTTTGAATATCTACGGACAGGTAATCGGAATTAACACATGGATTGCTTCCGGTACTGGAGGAAATGTAGGTCTTGGTTTTGCAATTCCGATTAATAATATTAAGAGTGCAATTGACGACTTTATAGCTGACGGAAAAATTACTTACGGCTGGATAGGTGTAAGTTTGACAGATGTTAAAAAAGAATATCTTGATTCTCTTGGTGTTAAAGTTGAAAAAGGTGCGTTTGCATCTCAGGTATTTATCGGAAGTCCCGCTCAGAAAGCAGGAATCCAGGCTGGTGATTTTATCATCGAGCTTGACGGAAAAAAAGTTTCATCAGTAGATCAGCTTGTTCGTGATGTCGGAGTCTTACGCGTTGGACAGAAATCGAAATTTAAATTAATCAGGGGTGGAAAAACTCTTGAAGTTACTGTTAAAATAGAAGAAAGAACGGAAGAGATTTCTTCTGATGATACAAAATTATGGCCTGGCTTTATAGCTGTTCCTCTTACAGATGATGTAAGAAAGCAGCTGAAAGTTGAAGATGGCGTAAAGGGTGTTGCTGTTACAAATGTAATTGCTAAATCTCCTGCCAGCGCATTGAGACTTCAGAATGGGGATGTAATTACAGCTGTTAACGGAACAAAAGTTACAAATCTTGCAGAATTCTACAGCGCAATGGATTTGACAAAATCAAAGTCAATTCAGTTTGATGTCTGGAACGAAGCAGGAACAATTACAACAGGAACCTGGAAATTAAATTAACAGTTAGTGAACAGATTTCAGAACAGAAGGCAGAATTAAGAAAGACTTTAAGGTCTGAAATTTCTGCCTTTGTATCTGATGGTTGTGCAAGACAGGAAGCAGAAAACAAAGCCTCATCGCTTTTTCTTGAAAGTGAATTTTATAAAAATGCTTCGATTGTTTTCTGTTTTCTGTCATGTAAAAATGAAATAAGCACAAACAGAATAATTGCAAAATGCATTCAGGATGAAAAGCCTGTTGCACTCCCGCGAATCATTGAAGGAACAAACGGAATGGATTTTTATGTTCTTTCAAACATTCCTTTAAAATCACAGACAGAACCGGGCTCATACGGAATTTTAGAGCCGAAAACTTCGCTTAAAAAAATCGACGTAAGGTTTGTTCCGAAAAATGCGGTAATGCTTTTACCGGGACTTGCTTTTTCTAAAGACGGTACAAGGCTTGGAAAGGGTAAGGGCTTTTACGATGTTTATCTTGAACGCCTTTTAAGTCAGAGCAAAAGCTTTTTAAACACCGGAAAAAAAATCGGTTACTGCTATAAAATTCAGCTTAAAGAAAACATACCGCGCGATCAAAATGATAAAAAGGTTGATTTAATCATCTGTGAAGATGGAATTTTTAATATACAGTCTGATTGAAGTAAAACAGGGCTTGTGATATATTCAATTTATAAAATTTTAACATTTTCTGAGGATTTTTTATGTATATAACATGTCTTGACCTTGAGGGAGTTCTTGTTCCGGAAATCTGGATTGCTTTTGCTGATGCTGTAGGAATTCCTGAGCTTCGCCGTACTACACGCGATGAACCTGATTACGATAAGCTTATGAAATACCGCATCGATATTTTAAAGCAGCACGGACTTGGCCTTAAACAGATTCAGGATACAATTGCAAAGATTGATCCGATGCCTGGTGCAAAAGAATTTCTTGATGAGCTCCGCTCGTTCTGTCAGACAATTATTATCAGTGATACATTCAGTCAGTTTGCAGGCCCTTTAATGAAAAAGCTCGGGCTTCCTACAATTTTCTGCAATGAGCTTATCGTTTCTCCAGAAGGAGAAATTACAGGTTATAAAATGCGCTGTGAAAAATCAAAACTCACAACTGTAAAGGCTTTGCAGTCAATCGGTTTTGAAACGATTGCAAGCGGTGACTCTTTTAATGATCTTGGAATGATAGAAGCATCAAAAGCAGGTTTTCTTTTCCGCTCGACAGAAAAAATAATTAAAGAATATCCGCAGTATCCAGCTTTTACAGAATATTCTGAACTTCTTGATGCGATTAAAAAGGTTGTATTAAACTAAAATAAAGGCCGCGGTTTTCCGCGGCTTTTTTATTTCCAGGTTGTGGCGCTAAGGTTAACACTTAATCTTTGAAAGAACTTTTCCGATTGCGTCGTGAATTACAAGATCTGCGTTTGAGTCCATCTGAGTTGAACTTTTATTAAGAAGTACAAGATGCTCGCCTGTAAAATATCTTACAAGCCCTGCTGCAGGGTAGACTACAAGTGAAGTTCCGCCGATTATGAGTGTGTCAGCTTCTGAAATTGCGCGTATTGATTTATCGATGAGAGTGTCATCAAGATTTTCTTCGTAAAGAACTACATCAGGTTTTACAAGTCCACCGCATTTTGTACAGACGGGAAGCTTTTCTGGTGAGTTTTCACTTTCCTTAATGAATTTATCATCGTAAAATTCGTGACACTTAGTGCAGTAATTTCTTAAAGTGCTTCCGTGAATTTCATAAACTTCCCGGCTTCCTGCTTTCTGATGAAGGCCGTCAATGTTCTGTGTAATGATTGCCTTTAACTTTCCGCACTGTTCAAGCTCTGCAAGTTTATAGTGTGCTGCATTAGGCTCTATGTCGGTTGATAAAAGTTTTTCGCGGTAAAATCTGTAAAACTCTTTTGTGTTTTCATAAAAAAAGCTGTGGCTTATGATTGTTTCAGGAGGATATTTCCACTTTTGGCTGTAAAGTCCGTCAACGCTTCTAAAGTCCGGAATCCCGGATTCTGTAGAAACTCCCGCACCTCCAAAAAACACGATTTTTTTTGAATTATCAATGATTTCCTGAAGCCGTTTAATTTGAGAATCAAAATCTGATGTTTCGTCGTCTTGCATTGGAGTACCTCCGTTTTTATTTTAATGTTGTTTTAACTGAATTAAACCCAAGGGCGTACATAAGCTGTTTAATATAATCCTGTGCACGTTTATCCGCATCATCAAGAAAGCCTTCTGCCAAAAGTTCTTTTGCTGCATCATCTTTTGCAATTTCTATTTCATCAAATATTTCCTGGATTCGTATCGGAACAAAAATATTCTGTGATTCATCAAAAACAGTCTGTGTTGTTATGTCATTGCCCAAAAGCTCTGCAGGTGGAATAAATATTTCGATGGATTTTAAATCTTCAGAAATAGAAAAAGTTATATCGTCTATATTTTTTATTCCGGCTCTGATAATGCCCGAATATTTTACAATGCTGTAACTTTTTGCAAGTCCCATTGCTCCTCTTTTTTTTATCGTAATGATGTCTGTATAGTTCATTTTATAAAGACAGAGCTCTGCAGACTGTTCAAGCGTTTTAGAAACTGTTGCATGAAGCTTTTCGGTTTTTACAACAGTCATTTTCTTTAAGAAAAAATATCCGCCCAGACTGATTGTGCAGATTAAAACAATCCAGAAAATAATTTTGATGATTATCTTTTTCATATCTTTATTATACCATCTTTTGTCAGTAAACGCCATTTTTATTACTTTAGAAAAATCTGTTTTTATGGTATAATTTTTTCTATGCTGGCTTGTTGTAAAAAGTTTTTTTCTATTTTATTCGTCCTCTTTCTTTTTTTTAGTTCCGGGTTTGCCAAGACTCCGGTTAGGGAATATGTTCTTGAAAACGGAATGCATGTTTTTGTTCTTGAAGATTATTCTTCGGCTCTTGTCCGTGTTGAATTTGCTTCGAAAGCCGGTTTTTCAAATCAGAATCCTAATGATGCAGGTTTTTTTCCTCTTTACACAAGAATGTTCAGATATTCTACGCTGAATGATACAGAGACACTTGAAAATCTTTATTCTGAATGCTTTGCAGATTCAAGCCGCTATATAATTTCTGTTACAAATTATCAGTTGGAAAATGTTCTTAAGGCTTTGTCTGATGCGGCATTCAGGCCTGTATTTCTTGATTCAGATTTGTCACGTGAATTAAGAAAGTTAAAGAAAGAAGTTACGGAAAATGCAAAAAGTATTGAGGGGTTTATAAACTCAAGCATTGATTCCAGAGTGTTTTCTAAAAGTCCGTGGAAGCACGATTCGGGAATATATCCTTCATTGTTTACAAAGAAAACGGTTTCTGAAGCCCGTGCAATCTTAAACAGCATAAATTCAACGTACTATGTTCCAGATAACTGTGCGCTTTTTATAAGCGGTCCTGTGGATTTTGACAGTCTCATTAAGCGGGTTGATTATTATTTCGGGAATTCTGCAGAGCCTAAAAAGAAAAACATAAAAAAAGAAGTAATATTTGAAGGTGATTTTCAGAAAAAACTTTTTGTTCTGTCTGATCCGGAATTTTCTCCTGATATGACTCAGATTGTAATGCAGTATACAAATCTCTCTATGGAAGACTGTGATTTGGCTGCTGCTGTTTTTGATAGATCTGATTCTGTATTAAAACAGAAACTGCTTTCTAATCAGGAATTAAAAATTATTTCTGCTGAATATATTAATGCCGCATCAACTCATAAAAACGGAAGTTCACGGCTTATAATTCAGTCGCTTATGGGTAAATCAAAAAAATCTCCTTATCATGCTGTGCTTGATTTTGTAAATGCAGCACGTAAAAGTATGTCTGAATTTACGGAAGATGATTTTAATCTGGCAAAAGAAAATCTTTCTTATCAGTTTTTAAATTCGATTGACAGTTCGGCTCATTTAATAAATTTCCTTTCTGAATACTGGGCATATAAAGATTTTTCATCTGATTATGAAAATTTAAAACAGACTTCACTTTATGAAAGTTTTATGGAACGGCCTCAGAGAATCGGCAGACAGAATTATTCTGAACTTCTTGATTCTCTTTGTGCTGAAGATCCATTTGTATTTGTATTGATAAATAGTAAGGTTCTTGAAAAATATGAAAAATCTTTTAAGGCATCTGGTTATGAAATAGTAACTGTAAAGAACGGTTCATGGTACACGCAGAAGCTTTATGAAAACATTAAAAATCAAGAATATACAGAAATAAAACCGGAAGAAAGTGAAAATGATCTGCATGAAAATCTAAGTACAGATCTTTTTGTTGAAAAAAATAAAAATTCAATCATAAAATTCAACTTAAAAAATAATATACCTGTGATTATAAAAGAAAAAAAGCCTTCTAATACAGTGTGCATATGTTTTGATCTTGCCGGCGGTGAGATAAACAGAGCCAGAACGGAATACGGATTGGAAAATGTTCTGATTGACTGTCTTTATATGAATTTTGATAAGTCGGTTTACAATAAGTATATTCAGGGAAAATTAAGATATTATCCGATTATTAAATGCAGTGTAGATCTTACAAGTTCCTGCATTTCAATTGAATGTCTTGCGAGTGATTTTGATGAAGTAATTGATGCTTTTTATGAAGCTCTTGTCTTTAATGAAATTGTTCCTGCGATGGCAGACTCTTCTATTATGAATAGAAAAACAGAGCAGATTGTAAAAACTGGAATGCATGATTATCAGCTTTATTCAAGTGCAGTAAATACACTGTTTAATAATAAAGAAATAATCAGTGCATATAATCTTAATAAAGATGTTTATAAAAAAATAAATTTCTCTCGTATAGTTGAAGTTTATCCGGAGCTTTTGAATGCAAATAAATTTAAAGTAATTATTTCCGGAAATACTTCTGAATGTTATGCAGTAGAGTCAATTAAGTGTATAGAAGAAAGATTAAATTCTACTCTCGGAAATCTTGCTGAAAAAGAAAAATATCCTGCTTTAACTTTCGGATTAAATTCAATAGATAAATATATAAAGAAAATAAAAATCAATCATGTTTTTCTTACTGATGTTTCCAGAGAGAAGGCAGGGCCGAGACCAGAAGTCCTGATTCCGACGACAGAGTTTCTTGATCCAGCACAGTACTGGATTTTTAATGATTCAAAAAAAAGGAACACTGCTCAGTTTAATGCAATACTTTACGATTTTGCAGAACAGCTTCAGAATAAATTCCGCGAAAAAGAAACTACTGAAAAGATTATCGTAAAGGTTGAACCTTCGACTTATGAAATTCCGTTTGGAGTAATTACGTTTACCAATGTCAGACGTGTTTTTGATGTTGAAGATGCTTATGCTGCATGTCTTAAAGAGTTTTCAGAATATCTTAACGGGGAAAATGCACGTCACTCTAAAGATGTATGGATAAAAACGTATCTTGAGCCGACTCTCTCAAATCTTGGAACATGCATGCTTATTCGAAAGTGCTTGAAATCTGAGGATGCAGATCCGGAACAATATATTGAAGATTATAAGGCTGTTTCTGAGCTTGACGAGGATAAAATCCGCACCATTCTTGAGCTTTTTGAGATAAATTCAGTATTTAAAATCTATTCAGCAGACACAAAATAGCCAACCCGCCCTTAATTGATAAGGTAGTAAAAATTCATTATAATTCTCTAAATTATTTATATCCGGTTTGGGGCCGGAAAGGACGAATGCATTATGGAAAAAATTGAACTTGAAAAGGCTTACGATCCAAAAACTTTCGAGGACCGTATCTACGCTGAATGGGAGTCAAAGGGTTATTTTAAACCTGCTTCTGATGAAAAATCTCCTGTTCATGAAAACTTTAAATGTGCATGCGCAGAAGGCAAAAAAACTAATACATATTCAGTCGTCATTCCACCTCCAAACGTAACAGGTGTTCTTCACATGGGACACGGTCTTAACAATACACTTCAGGATATTGTTGTACGCTATCACAGAATGAAGGGAGACAATACTCTCTGGGTTACAGGAACAGACCATGCCGGTATTGCAACTCAAAACGTTGTTGAACGCCAGTTAAAGAAAGAAGGCAAGACAAGATACGATCTTGGCCGTGAAAAACTTGTTGAACGCACATGGGAAGTTACTCATGAACATCACGACATCATCATAAAGCAGCAGAAAAAACTCGGAAACTCTACTGACTGGGATAGGGAACGTTTTACTTATGACGAAGGCCTTTCTAAAGCAGTACGCGATGTTTTTGTTTCACTTTATGAACGCGGTCTTATGTATAAGGGACAGCGTCTTGTAAACTGGTGTCCGCGCTGCGGCACTGCTCTTGCAGATGATGAAGTAGATCACGAAGACACACAGGGTGCAATGTATCACCTTTACTATGAATATGCAGACGGAAGCGGAAAGATAGAAGTTGCTACAACACGTCCGGAAACTTTCTTTGGTGATACAGCAGTTGCAGTTAACCCGACTGATGAGCGATATACTTCTCTTGTTGGAAAAATGTTAAAGCTTCCTCTTACAGGAAAAGAAATTCCAATCATTGCAGATGAATATGTAGATAAAGAATTTGGAACAGGTATGGTAAAGATTACTCCTGCTCATGACCCTAACGACTGGGAAGTAGGTAAGAGACATAATCTTGAAGTAATTAATCTTTTAACACCTGACGGAAAGTTAAATGAAAATGTTCCGGAAAAATACCGCGGATTAAAACCAGAAGCTGCACGCAAAATTGTTATCGAAGATCTTGAAGCAGCAGGACTTTATAAAGGCGAAGAAAAAATGGTCCACTCTGTAGGTCACTGTTACAGATGTAAGACTGTTGTTGAACCATATCTTTCTGAACAGTGGTTTGTAAAGATGAAGCCTATGGCAGACAAAGCACTGGCTGCATGGAAAAACGGTGAGATTCAGTTCTTTCCTCAGAAATGGGAAAACACATACAGAAACTGGCTTGAAAATATCCGTGACTGGTGTGTAAGCCGCCAGATCTGGTGGGGACACAGAATTCCTGCATGGTATTGTAAAGAATGCGGTGAATTAATTGTTTCTCGCGAAGATCCTTCCAAGTGTCCAAAGTGCGGTGCTTCTGCTGACAAGCTTGAACAGGATCCTGATGTACTTGATACATGGTTCTCTTCATGGCTCTGGCCTTTCTCTACTTTAGGATGGCCTGGTAAAACAGAAGACCTTGAAAAATTTTATCCTACAACTGCACTTGTTACAGCTTACGATATCATCTTCTTCTGGGTTAGCCGCATGATTATGGCCGGTCTTGAATTTACAGGTAAGGCTCCGTTCCACGATATTTACATTCACGGACTTGTACGCGATAAACAGGGACGCAAGATGAGTAAGTCACTCGGAAACGGAATGGATCCGCTTGAAATTATTGACATGTACGGTTCTGATGCGCTCAAGTTTACGCTTGCATTTATGTGTGCTCAGGGACAGGATATCCTCGTTGATAAAGATTCATTTAAACTCGGAAGCCGTTTCTGTAACAAAGTATGGAACGCATGCCGTTATCTTTTGGGAAATCTCGAAGGCCGCACACTCATTAGCGTTAAAGACAGTGATTTGACAGAGCTTGATAAATGGATTTATTCAAGATTAAATTTTGCTGCAAAAACAGCAAGAGAAGCACTTGAATCTTACCGCTACAATGATGCGGCAAGTGCAATGATGGAATTTTTCTGGAATGAATTCTGCGACTGGTATGTAGAAGCTACAAAGATTAACTTTAAAAACGGTGATGATAAAGAAAAAGACCGTCAGGCAACTGTCCTTATGGACATTCTCGAAGAAAGTTTAAGACTTCTTCATCCTTATCTTCCGTTTGTTACAGAAGAAATCTATGCAAAGCTTCCACTTAAAGAGCTCATTGCAACAAGAAGCGCTGATAATAAAATCGTTACAGATTCAACTTATATCGGAATGCTTATCAATGCTCCTTATCCGGAATGCAGATCAGAACGCGAAAATACTAAAATTGAAGAACGCTTTGAAGCATTAAAGGATTTGATTGCAAAATTAAGGGCAGCAAAGAATGACTGTGGAATTGATCCTGCTGTTAAAATTAATGTTGCAGTTAAAACCGAAAAGGGAAGTGCAGCAGAAGTTGCACGCGAAAAAATCGAAATGATAGAGCTTCTTGGCGGTATTGCAAAAGTAGATTTCGTTGATGCAAAACCTGCTTCTTCTATCGGAACTGTGGGAAAGGGATTTGAAGCCTTTGTTCTCGTTGATGAAAACATCAATAAAGAACAGCTTTTATCACGCTTCCAGAAGCTTCTTGAAAAAGAAAAGGGCTATGCACAGATGAGCGAAAACAAGCTTAACGGTAACTTTGCAAAGCATGCGCCTGCTGAACTTGTTCAGGAAGAAAAGGACAGACTTGCAGAAAGCCAGAAAAAAATTGCAACACTTGAGAGTTACATAAAAGAGTTGTAGAATATTTTATGTAAGGTGAGATATGGAAAGACAGCGATATAACATGAAAACAGAGCGTTCTCTTAAGATGAATGACAGAAACATGCTTGAACTGTGTGACATTCGTTTTGCACCTTACATGCAGCTGGCAACGGGTCTTATCGGTAAGGCCCGTCATGCAGGCGGAAACATGTTCCGTCATCAGATAGACACTCTCGGTATTTTAATCGATTACGGTTATATCGACAGTGTCCTTCTTAAAGCTTCGACCGTTCATGATGTAATGGAAGACATAGAAGGCTTTGATTACAACAGAATCATCAATGTTGACGAAGAGGGTGAGGATGTTTACCGCCTTGTCCTCGAAGTTACAAAAAGGCCGGGTGAAGATAAAAAAGCCTTCCTCCGCAGAATAATCGAAACTGGAAGCCAGAAGGCAAAGATTTTAAAATGTGCAGATCGCATTTCAAATATGATTTCACTCGGTTTTGTCACAGACCCTGAATTTATCGAACGCTATTGTGACGAAACAGAATATTTTATTCTTCCTCTTGCAATTGAAGTTGATTTTAACATGTATCAGGAACTCATAAACTTAATCATCACAAGACGCAAATATCTTGAAGAAAGCGGCTATATCGAAAATAAAAAGGCTGGTTTGATATAATAATCATAAAAGAGAGGTGACTATGAACCCCTATCATGTTGATTGGCTTTTAAAAGAGCTTAGTACGCTGGAAAAAGAAAAAGTAATTACTTCTGCTGCATCCAGAAAAATACGAAATTATTATGAGATAAAACTGAAGGAGCAGAGGGAAGAGAATCAGAGAATGCTCGAGGAAATGAGGAAGAAAAGAAAAAATATTCCTGTTTCCATGGTCCTTTCGATTATAGCTGCTCTTCTTGTTACAGGTGGAATTATTTCCATTATTGCATATAACTGGACTTCGATTTCAAGGCTTGCAAAAACAGCCGCTGCCTTTGTAATTATGTTTACAACTCCTGCTGTATATGCGTTTATGAAATTTAAGCTTAAAAAAGAAATTTCTGTCCGCATTAACGAAGTTATGAGTATTTTATGGAGCATTCTCTTTGGTGTGGGAATAAGTTTTATAAGCCAGATTTACAGACTTCCCTCAAACCCTGCATTGTTTTTCCTTGTATGGGCTGTTTCTACGATTCTGATTCTGTACTGTACTGAAAGTTATTTTGCATTTGGCTTTTCGGTTTTACTTACAGTCATTTACTGTATGGTCGGTCAGTTTGTAATGCGCACTGATGCTGTTTTTGCATATCTTCTGATTGCTGCAGTTGTTCCGTATGCGCTGTCTAAAAAGGGATTAAAATATGTTTCGGTTGCAGAAACAGTGTTTCTTTTAGGCTTTGTGCTTGAAAAGAGTGTCCCGGGACTCTGGATTTTGTGCTATGTAAGCCTTTTTGTCCTTATGTTTAATTTTGGTATTGAAAAAGATGAAAAGGTATTTAAATTTGCAGGCGGAACAGGATGTATTGTTCTTCTCTCACTTTTAAGCTGTGACTACTTCTGGAAGAACATAGGATTTTCGTTTTACAGAACTACAGAAGGCTTTAATGCCGGAGTTTCTGTGTGTGACTATATAATAACTATTCTTCTTGTTATTTCAGGATGTTTCGTATCTGTAAAATCAATTGTAACAAAATTTAAGGCAAAAAACGGCCTTTCTGATACTTTAATAATACAGACCGCTTCCGTGCTGTTTCTTTTACTGACATATACATGGTTTGCATGCTGCTCTGTAAATCCACAAATGAGTGTATTTACAAAAGATCTTTTCTTTGTATTTGCTGTTTTAATTTCATATTTCTTTATGACACGCTCAAAAAATAAATTGTTCTACCTTTCGCTTTTTGCAGTATTATTGAGCGGTTTGTATGCAAATATGAATTATGCCCTGCCTTTTGCAATTGTATTTGTATTTTTAACTTACATAAATCTTGTTAAAAACAAAACTTTTGCAGGCCTTAAAGTTTCTCAAACCGTTTATGACAATTTATTCATGATTCTTCCTGTGCTTTCTTTATTTATCCACAGTTTAAATGGCTTTGAAGTCATTAACAGAAATTATACAGGATACTGTCTTAACGCAGCAGCGCTTGTAACTGCAATTATAATGTGCGGCCTTGAGCTTGTTCCGCTTATGAAAGAAGCTTATAAACAGGATAAAGGGCGCTTTATTTCACTTGTTGAATTTACTGTAATAAATGCAGCTTCGCTTTTTTTAATTACATGGAAAAGCATAAACATGGAATTTAGTTTTATTGCATATCCTGGATTTAAAACTGTTGCATTAATTGAAAAATATTTTATCCTTGCTTCTGCTGTTTACTATTTTGCAATGAAGCTTTTTAAAAAACGTGAAATGATCTGTGCAGTAATTATTGCTTTTGCAATGATTACATTTTCATTATACAATTTTGATATATTAACTGCCAGTACAGCTTTCTGCGGACTTTACCTCTGGTTTACAGAAAGAGAAAAGGGTTCATTAAAAAATGCTGCAATTGTTACTTCAAAAATCTTTACCATTCTCTTTTCTTTAATTGCAGTCTTTTTCTGTAAAGAATTTAACTGGAATTTAAGTTATCTTAAAGAAATTGATTTTACTCCCGCGCTCTTTCTTTTTACAGCACTTGCGTTTTTTGAATTTGTTCCGCTTGTAAAATTACTGATTGAAAAGAAGAAATTTGATTATACTTTTACAGCAATGTCATTTTTATTTCTTTTACTTTTAATCTGCCCTGATACAGACAGTGGTGAATATCTTTTTAAAGAAATTCTATCTTACGCATTTTTAACGGTTATTGTACTTTACAGTGTTCTTGGAATGTTTAAATCTTACAGGAATAATTCTCTTTGTAAGTTTAACCTGTATATAGTACTTATGAGTTTTGTAATACTTATAAAATTCTTCCTTGTTTCTGACGGACTTATTGAGACTGGTGTTATGTTTATCTGTTTTGGAATAGCGATTTTTGTCATGAATCAGATTTTTCTTAACCGACAGAAGCAAGCACCGGAGCTCAAAAATGCGGATGCTGAATTAAAGGGAGGAAAAACAGATGAAGCTTAATAAAAAGATATTATTTTCAGCAGCTGTAGTTTTTGAACTTTTTGCTGCGGTTTTTATTCTCTTTAAGATTTCTTTAATTAAAAAATCTGCAGAAAGTGAAAACAGAATTTACCGTTTTGAATGCAATTTTTATGATCCGTTTAATCCGATGAAGGGAAGGTATGTTCAGCTTACTTTTGCAGAAGAAAAGCTGCCGGGTTCTTTTTACGATGAAATCTGTAAAGAAGAAAAGTGGATCCCTTCAGGTCAGACTGTTTATGCGCTTCTTTCTAAAGATGAAAATGGAATTTATCATGTTACGGGTCTTAGCCTTAAAAAGCCCCAGAACCGTAACTGCATAAAGGCAAAATTTGACCGTTATGTTAAATCGACTTCTGATGAAATTGAGAGCTCTTATGTTTTCATTAAATTTGATTTTGACAGGTTTTACCTTCAGGAAGAGCATGCAGATTATTTTGACCGCATGGGTCGAGACTCTGAGCATCCGCTTAATATTGAACTTTACTCAGACGGTGAGGGTAATGTAATTCAAAAAGAGCTTTACATATATGACAAGGACTTTGGTTATATTCCGTTAATTGAATATTACAAAAAACAGCATTCAAATTCTGAGATTTAAATACTGAATTTCGTGAAAAAATTCACGATAAACCTCTGTTTTAGAAATGAAACAGGGGTTTTATTATGTTCAGCTTATAACATCTTATTGACTATTTTTTTTGTAAATTCTAAAATATCGTCAAATATCACAATTTTCTAGGAGATATAATATGGCAGATGTAAAAGTTGCTATTAATGGTTTCGGCCGTATCGGTCGTTTGGCTTTCCGTCAGATGTTTGGCGCTAAAGGATATGAAGTAGTTGCTATCAACGATTTGACAAAACCTTCTATGCTCGCTCACCTTCTTAAATATGATACAGCACAGGGTGGATACTGTGGAAAAATCGGTGAAAACCTCCACACAGTTTCTGCAGATGACGATGCTGGTACAATTACTGTAGACGGAAAAGTTCTCAAAATCTATGCAGAAAAAGAAGCTAAGAACTGTCCTTGGGGAGAACTCAAAGTTGACGTTGTTCTTGAATGTACAGGTTTCTACTGCAAGAAAGAACTTGCTCAGCAGCACATCGACGCTGGTGCAAGAAAAGTAGTAATTTCTGCTCCTGCTGGAAACGACCTTCCTACAATCGTTTACAATGTAAACCATACAACACTTACAAAGAATGACAACATCATTTCTGCTGCTTCTTGTACAACAAACTGTCTTGCTCCAATGGCTAAAGCTCTTAATGATTTTGCTCCTATCCAGTCTGGAATTATGTCAACAATCCACGCTTATACTGGAGACCAGATGATTCTCGACGGCCCACACCGCAAAGGCGACCTTCGCCGTGCACGTGCAGGTGCTGCTAACATCGTTCCTAACTCAACAGGTGCTGCAAAGGCTATCGGTCTTGTAATTCCTGAATTGAACGGAAAACTCATCGGATCTGCTCAGCGTGTTCCAACACCTACTGGATCTACAACAATGCTCTTTGCTGTAGTAAAGGGAAAGGACATCACAAAAGAAGCTGTTAACGCTGCAATGAAAAAAGCTGCAACAGAAAGCTTCGGATATAATGAAGATCAGATCGTATCAAGCGACATCATCGGTATGCGTTTCGGATCTCTCTTTGATGCTACACAGACAATGGTATCAAAAGTAGATGACGATACATATCAGGTTGAAGTTGTATCATGGTACGATAATGAAAACTCATATACAAGCCAGATGGTTAGAACAATTAAATACTTCTCAGAGAATTGTTAATAATTGTTACTAACTAAAAAAAGTCTCGCTTCGGCGGGACTTTTTTTTTGGGTTTTATGAGTTTTCATTATCTTTTATACAACTGTCGCGATTTTGTGCAACAAAATCGCTCCGCGCGGCGCTGCCGGCATTGCCGCGTGGTATGACAATGAAACAGCTACACATCTCAGATGCACATGCGCGAGAGCGCAAACTTAAATAATTTCCTTAACGCAAACGGCGCGCCAGCGACGTATGATTAGAACAATTAAGTACTTCTCTGACCCGCAAGTCGCGTGAGCGGTAGATTCAAATTTATCCAAATAATGCTTTTTTGATAAATTATTTCAACTTTTTTATGTTTTTTTTGATTTTTTTATGATTTTTAAATTTTTTTTATGTTGATAACTTAGAATTCATTTTATAAAATTAAGCTTAAGAGGTGAAAAATGAATTTTATTTCAATTGCTGTTTATGTTTTACTTTTGCTTTCTTTTGTCCTTGGACTTAAGCTGGCCCCTCGGAGAGGTTTTAACGAAGATTCTCTATCATTGGATGCAATGACGTCATTAAAGGGTGTTCTTGCAATTTTTGTTTTGTGCCATCATCTTTCGCAGAAGCCTGCTTTTCAGCAGACTCATACGATAGGAATTTTTGAGCACATCGGTTTTCTGTTTGTAGGAGTTTTCTTTTTATGTTCAGGTTATGGACTTTATAAAAGTTATCTTAAAAAGCCAGATTATCTTAAATGTTTTTTAAAACGCCGTGTTCTTCCGATTGTAATTTTTTACTATGTGATGATTGCAATTTATGCAGTTTATCATTTAATTCAGGGTTCGGCTTTTACTCCTGTTGAATGGGCTTTAAAGCTTTCTGGGCTTGTTATGATTAACAGCCAGTGCTGGTATGTAATTGTAATCCTTATTTTTTATCTTGCATTCTATTTTATTTATAAAAGTGAAAGACTTCGTAAATATGGTATTCCGCTTTTTATAGTTATTTCACTTTTCTTTGGAATTCTTTTCTGCATAATAGGACATTTCCCATGGTATGCATCTCCAAAGAACTGGTGGATGAATCCAAAAAATTTCGCTTCAATTCCATGGTGGAAAGGACCATGTGCACTTCCTTTTGAAGGTGAGTGGTGGGTTAATTCTATGTTTGGTTTTGTTGCAGGTCTTTTTATTGCAAAATACGAAGATAAATTTATTGAATGGTCTTCAAAAAATTATGGACTTAAACTTGCCGTAACGTTTTTAATTCTTCTTGCAGTTTCTGCTGCCGGATTTTTCTGTTTGTTTTGTATAAGTTTCTGGTCTGAATTTGCATTTAATGGAAAGCTCGGTATTCTGAATAAGTTTATCTGTTATGCAGCCCAGTGTATTCAGGTTGTTGTTACAGATTTTTTTGTTGTCCTTGTTATGCGAAAGGTTTATGTTAAGAATACATTCTATAACTTTTTCGGAAAACGCAGTCTTGAAGTATATCTCATGCAGGAACTGGCTCTGTTCAGCTGGGCATATCTCATTCAAAGCGGGGAAAAGGCAATATTTAAGGCTCACAACTGGAACATTGCACTTTATGCCGTTTTAGTAACACTTACAGTGTTTGTTTCTGCAATAATTTATCATTGGATTAACGTTCAGCTTACTAAAAAATTAAAGAAATCCTAGTTGAACTTTTGTTCACTGTAGAATAAACCCCTTTTTTTTGGTAAAATATTACGATATTTTTCAAAAAAAGGGGTATGTTTTTATGAAAAAATCTATTTTTGCTTTAACTGCACTGGCTCTCGCTTTTGCTCTTTCAAGCTGCGGCGCAGACAAAGATGTAGTGAAAATCGGTGTTTATGAACCTGCTTCCGGAGATAATGGTGCCGGTGGAAAACAGGAAACTCTTGGTGTTCAGTATGCAAACACAGTTACACCAACTGTAACAATCGATGGAAAAGAATATAAAGTTCAGCTTGAAATCGTAGATAACGAATCTTCAAACGATAAAGCAGTAACTGCTGCAAGTGCACTTGTTTCTAAAAACGTTTCACTTGTATTAGGTTCTTATGGTTCGGGTGTTTCTATTGCTGCAAGCGATACTTTTGCTTCTGCAGAAATTCCTGCAATCGGAATTACATGTACAAATCCACAGGTTACTCTCGGAAACAATCATTACTTCCGTATCTGCTTCCTTGATCCATTCCAGGGAACAGTTCTTGCAAATTTTGCTGCAGAAAGATTCAATGCAAAAACAGCTTACTGTCTTGCAAAACTTGGTGATGACTATTCTGTAGGTCTTTGTAATTACTTTATAAAGGCTTTCGAAGCTCTTGGCGGAGAAGTTGTTTATGACACATTCCCGGAAGGAACTTCTGATTTTGCAGCTTATGTTGCAAAGGCAAAGAATGCTGGTGCACATGTATTCTTCTCACCGGTTTCTATCGAAGCTGCTGCTCTTATTATTGAACAGGCAAGTACACAGCATATTAATATGCCTATCCTTGCAGGTGATACATGGGACTCTAACGTAGTTCTTGCAGCTGCAAAAGGAACAGATGTAAGCATTAACGTTACAACATTCTTTGTTGAAGGTTCAACAAATGAAAATGTTGTTTCTTTCGTAGATGGTTTCAGAAACTATATCAATACAAATGCAGTTGCAAAAACAAACAACGGTGGTGATGATGAAATCTCTGCTGTTTCTGCAATGGGATTTGATGCATATTATGTTGCACTTGAAGCTCTTAAAAAAGCTGGCAGCACAAAAGGAACAGATCTTATTAAAGTTCTTCCTTCTGTAACATATTCTGGTGTTTCCGGAGAAATCGCTTTCGATGAAAACGGAGATGCAAAACGCGATGTTGCTTACGTAAAGAGAGTAAACAACGAAACAGGTAAATGGGAATTCGTTGCCATTCAGACTGTAAATAAATAATGTCTAAAAGACATTATTTATTAAATCTTTAACATACAGCTTCCGTCGGGAACACGCCACAAAAAACGGCTGTGCTCGCGGGCGCGTCTCAGAAGAGGTACTGCGCGCAGAATTTTTTTTGTGTCGCGTCCCGACTCCGCTGTATGTTGTAAAATAATAGTTCAAAATATTTAGACATTATTTTTTTTCAGGATTAGATAAATGGAATTTTTACAGACTAATCTTCCGTATTTCCTCGCAGGTATTTCAACCGGCGGACAGTACGCTTTAATCGCAATCGGTTATACGATGGTTTACGGAATCTTACGATTAATTAACTTTGCACATGGTGATGTTTTTATGGCTGCCGGGCTCATCATGATTTATTCTTATACTATAATGCCGTTATGGATTTCAATTCCATTTACCATTATTCTTACGGTATTACTCGGCTTTTCGATTGAACGTGTTGCTTACAAACCTTTAAGAACTGCGCCACGTATGTCAATCATGATAAGTGCAATCGGTATGAGTTACCTTTTGCAGAATTTTGCTCTGTATATTACAGGTGGACTTACAAAATTCTTTCCTTCAATTCCATGGATAAGTGATTCAATTACAATCTTTGGAGCTGTTACAAAAAGAGTTACAGTAATTACACCTTTTTTAACTATATTTCTTGTTATTTCTCTTGTTTATCTTATTAAACATACAAAAATCGGAATGGCAATGCGTGCTGTTTCTAAAGATTTTGAAACTTCCGAACTTATGGGGATTAAAGTTGATACTGTAATCAGTTCAACATTTATTATTGGATCTTTTCTTGCTGCAGTCGGTTCACTTCTATTCTTTTCAAATTATTCAGGAGTAACACCGACAGTAGGTGCAATGCCGGGTCTTAAAGCTTTTGTTGCAGCTGTTTTTGGCGGAATAGGCTCAATTCCCGGTGCTGTTATCGGAGCATTTTTAATTGGTATCTGCGAAAACATTATAAAGGGCTTGGGCTGGACTACATTCAGCGATGCCTTTACTTTTGTTTTACTCATTGCAGTTTTGATGTTTATGCCGACGGGAATCTTCGGTGAAAAACAGACGGATAAGGTGTAGACTATGAATACAGCAATTAATTCTAAAAAACATAAAGATTATATAATAGGTTTTGGTCTTCTCATACTTCTTCTCGGTACAATTACAGTGCTCGAACAGATTCTCCCAAGAACAAGCATGATTTTTACAGTCCTTAAAAAGGGTGCAATCTATGCTCTCGTTGCTGTTTCGATGAACCTTTTAAACGGTTTTACAGGTCTTTTCTCACTTGGTCAGGCTGGATTCATGCTTTTAGGTGCATATACTTATGCAATTTTTACGATTCCTGTAGCGGCACGTCCTCAGGTTTATCAGTATTTTGACGGAGGAATCATTCAGTTTACGATACCTGTTGCAGCAGCTCTTATCCTTTCAGGACTTGTTGCGGCTTTTTTTGCATATTTAATCGGGCTTCCTGTCCTTCACTTAAAGTCAGACTATCTTGCAATTGCAACTTTAGGCTTTGCAGAAATTTTACGTGCGATTTTCCAGTGGGATAAAATCGGTGTTATTACAAACGGTTCAAATCTTTTAAAAAAATACCCTGTATTTAAATCGTGCCTCTTTTATTTTGCAGTCGCGATTATATGTATAACGCTTATAGTTCTTTTGATAAATTCTACTTATGGAAGGGCGTTTAAAGCAATCCGTGATGACGAAGTTGCAGCAGAGGCAATGGGAATTAATCTTGCAAAACACAAGCAGCTTTCATTTGTAATTTCATCATTCTTTGCAGGAATTTCTGGCGCGCTTCTTGCGATTTTTCAGACGACGATTCAGGCAAAGCAGTTTACTTCTGCAATGACTTATGAAATTCTTTTAATCGTTGTAATCGGTGGAATCGGTTCAATTACAGGAAGCTGCATTTCTTCTTTCCTGTTTATCGCATGTTCTGAATGGTTGCTCCGATTCCTTGATGACGCAAAATTAAATTTCAGTTCAGTGCAGATTTTCAGACCGGGATTTAGAAAAGTTGTTTTTGCAATTGTAATTATGGCAATCGTTCTTTTTTATCAGAAAGGAATTATGGGTGATAAAGAATTCAGTTTTTCAAGATTTACGCAGTCGGTTAAAAAGCTCTTTCCCGGTTTTAAAAAGGCAAAGGTTATTAAATCTAAATCAGAAGGAGCTGCAGAATGAGTACAAACGTTTTGATGATGAAAGACGTGACGATGCAGTTTGGCGGCGTTGTCGCAGTTGATAATCTTTCGCTTGAAGTTAATAAAGGAGAAATTGTTTCTCTTATCGGGCCAAATGGAGCAGGTAAGACAACTGCATTTAATGTCGTAACAGGTGTTTACGCTCCGACAAACGGTGCTGTTTATTTTAATGGAAACAAAATTGTTGAAAATTATCCGTCTGGAAAAATGAAAAAAAATTATGCCGGAAAGGAAAACGGTAAATATACAAAACGCATTGAGCCGACTCCGGATAAAATTACAGCTCTTGGTGTTGCAAGAACCTTTCAGAATATACGTCTCTGGAAAAGTCAGGATGTATTTACAAATGTTTTAATTGCAAAGCATCTTCGCCGCACAAGTAATGTCTTTACTGCGACATTCCGTTTAAACCGTGCAGAAGAAAACAGACAGCGTAAAGAAGTTGAGGAGCTTTTAAAGATGCTTGACCTGTGGGAAGTCCGCAATGAACTTTGTACATCACTTCCTTACGGACTCCAGCGCCGTCTTGAAATTGCACGTGCTCTTGCAACAGAACCGACACTTCTTCTTCTTGACGAGCCTGCTGCCGGAATGAACCCACAGGAAACTGCAGAACTTACTGCGTTCATAGAAAAAATAAGGACAGATTTTAATCTTACGATTCTTATGATTGAACATCATATGGATCTTGTTATGGATATTTCAGACAGAATTTATGTTTTAAATTTTGGTGCTTTAATTGCCAGTGGAACTCCTGGAGAAATTCAGAATAATCCGGAAGTAATTGCTGCTTATCTTGGTGAAAAGGAAGAGTAAAATATGCTTACGATTAAAGATTTACATGTTTCTTATGGTGGAATTAAAGCATTACGCGGAATTGATATCGAAGTACCTGACGGTAAAATAGTAACTCTTATCGGTGCAAACGGTGCCGGAAAATCCACTCTTTTAAGAACGATTACAGGTCTTGTTAAAGCCGAAAGCGGTTCAATTAAATTTGACGGCAAAGAGCTTGTGTCCCTTCCGATTAATAAAATATGTTCGGAAGGAATTGCGCTCTGCCCTGAAGGACGCCGTGTATTTACAGATCTTTCTGTTCAGGAAAACCTTCGCGTTGGAGCATATCTTAGAAAGGACAAGGCAGAAATTCAAAAGGATATGGAAAGAGTTTACGAGCTTTTTCCACGCCTTAAAGAACGCTCATGGCAGTATGCGGGAACTCTTTCCGGCGGTGAGCAGCAGATGCTTGCTGTAGGAAGGGCGCTTATGTCAAAGCCAAAAATCATCATGCTCGATGAACCGTCCCTTGGTCTTGCTCCTTTAGTTGTTCAGCAGATATTTGAAATCATCCGGGAAATCAACAGGCAGGGTGTTACTGTCTTACTTATTGAACAGAATGCAAACATGGCATTAAAGGTTGCAGATATAGCTTATGTAATCGAGACAGGTGCAATTGTATTAAAGGGAAGTGGAAAAGAACTTCTTGAAAACGATACAGTTAAAGAAGCCTATCTTGGAAAGAAAAAATAGGTTTAATAAGGAGAGATATGAATCTGCCTTCCGGACTGCATGAATTTTTAGATCCGCAATGTAACCGCGCTGAATTTATCCAGAAATATCTTTTAGACCTTGGATTAAAATCAACTGCGGTTGTTCTTGAAGGCAGAAGTCATATTTACGTTGACCTTCCCAAAGACTGCTACGATTCAAAATACAAAATAAAAACTCTCGTTGCTCATTATGACAGAGTACACAAAAGTCCCGGAGCAAATGACAACAGCTCAGGGGTGTTTGCGCTTCTTAATGCCGCAAAGTATTTTACAGAAAATCACGGAATTTATAACATACGCATGATTTTTACGGATGCAGAAGAAGAGGGAAGGTTTGGTGTAACCTCTCAGGGAGCCTTTGTGCTTGCAAAAAAGTTTAAGGACTTGGGAACGATGGACGGCGAAGTTTTTGTCTTTGACTGTGTAGGTCGCGGTGATGTTCCTGTTTTGTGCGCACTTGAGCTTCCTTCTAACGCTGAACCGATTTTAAAAAGAAATTACGCCATGCTCCAGAATCAGATAAGGGGAATTCTTTCATCTTACAGTTCTTCAACTCCTGTAGAAGTTCCTGCATCCTTTAGTGATAACGCAGGCTTTCTTGCAAACGGAATTGCAGCATGTGCTATTACAATGCTTCCGCGTGATGAAGTCTCAAATTACATGAGTAATCTTTCAAGAATCCCGGGCCTTGCAGAATCTGTCATGAACCGCCGGCTTGAAGACGTGCCGGATAAAATCGCACCGGAATACAAGCTCAGGGAAAGCATTCCTCTTACATGGAGGTATTTTCATACCTGTTATGACACAGAAACGACACTCACGCCTGTTTCGTTCAGCATAATCCAGAAAGTAATAATCGACATAGCCAGGACAAATTTCATAAAATAAGACTTTACTCTGTTATTGTTACAAAGTGGAATTTATGGTAATCTGTAATAAAGATTAACAACAGTAGGGGACTTTAATGAAACTTTGGGAAAAAGGTGCTTACCTTGTAAACGGAAAACTCGAACCAGCTTGCCAGACAGGAGAAGAAGAAGGCCGCAAAAAGACAATGGCTTATTCAATTCTTCAGAAGCATAATACAAGCGGTGATGAAAAAAAGCTTAAGATAAAATTTGATAAAATTACTTCTCATGATATTACTTATGTCGGAATCATTCAGACAGCAAGAGCATCTGGACTTGAAAAGTTTCCGATTCCTTATGTCCTTACAAACTGCCACAACTCACTTTGTGCAGTAGGCGGAACAATCAATGAAGACGATCACATGTTCGGTTTGACATGTGCACAGAAATATGGCGGAATTTATGTACCGCCACATCAGGCTGTAATTCATCAGTTTGCACGCGAAATGTTAAGTGCATGTGGTGACATGATTTTAGGCTCTGACAGCCATACTCGTTACGGTGCCCTTGGAACAATGGCAATCGGTGAAGGCGGTGGAGAACTTGCAAAACAGCTTTTAAATAAAACTTATGATGTTGCATATCCTGGAGTAGTTGCAGTTCACCTTACAGGCTCTCCTGTGCCTGGCGTTGGACCTCAGGACGTAGCCCTTGCAATCATCAAGGCAGTTTTTGACAACGGTTATGTTAAAAATAAGGTAATGGAATTTGTAGGACCTGGCGTTAAAAATTTAAGTTCAGATTTTAGAATCGGAATTGATGTTATGACAACAGAAACGACATGTCTTTCTTCAATCTGGAAAACAGATGAAAATACAAGAGAATGGTATGAGATTCACGGAAGACCTGATGCATATAAAGAATTAAATCCTGGAGAAGGAGCTTTCTATGACGGTGCAATCGAAATTGATCTTGGAGAAATAAGACCGATGATTGCCCTTCCGTTCCATCCAAGCTGCGCATATACAATCGATGAAGTTAATAAAAACTTAATGGACATTCTTGATGAAACAGAAAAGCGTGCAAAAGTTTCTTTTGGTGATAAAGTAAACTTTACACTTAAAAATAAAGTAACCGGCGGAAAGCTTTATGTTGATCAGGGTGTAATTGCAGGATGCGCAGGCGGCGGCTTTGAAAACATCTGTGCTGCAGCAGACATTCTTAAAGGAAAGGATACTGGAAACGGAAAATTCCTTTTAAATGTTTATCCTGCTTCTATGCCTGTTTATCAGGAGCTTATGAAAAACGGAGCATTCAGTGCTTTAGTTGATGCAGGTGCAATAATCAAGACTGCATTCTGCGGACCTTGTTTTGGAGCAGGCGACACTCCTGCAAACGGAGCATTCTCTATCCGCCACTCGACAAGAAACTTTCCTAACCGCGAAGGTTCTAAAATCCAGAACGGACAGCTTGCATCAGTTGCACTTATGGATGCACGTTCAATTGCAGCAACAGCAGCAAACAAAGGCTTCCTTACAGCAGCAACAGAATATGACACAGAATTCAGCGGTAAAAAATATTTCTTTGATAAGGGAATTTACGAAAAGCGCGTTTATGATTCAAAAGGAATTGCACATCCTGAAGTTGAAATTCAGTTTGGTCCTAACATCAAGGACTGGCCGGAACAGAAGGCACTCGGAGATGATCTGCTTGTTAAAATCGTAAGCGAAATTCATGATCCTGTAACTACAACTGATGAACTTATTCCGTCTGGTGAAACTTCTTCATTCCGCTCAAATCCACTCGGACTTGCAGAATTTACTTTAAGCCGAAAGGATCCTGCTTATGTAGGTCGGGCAAAGGCTGTGCGTGATTTGACAGAGGAAGTAAAGTCAGAAATAAAAGCTGCAGTCGATGCTCTTACTAAAAAGGATGCTGCTCTTGGAAAAGCTGCTTCTAATGCACAGACCGGTTCAACTATCTTTGCCGTAAAACCTGGAGACGGTTCGGCACGTGAACAGGCTGCAAGCTGCCAGAGAGTGCTGGGTGCAAGTGCAAACATTGCAAATGAATATGCTACAAAACGCTACCGTTCAAATCTCATTAACTGGGGAATGCTGCCATTCATTTACAGGGACACTGATAAAAACCTTCCTTTTGCAAATGATGATTATGTATTCCTTCCTGGCGTAAAAAAGATGATTCAGGATAAGCTTCCTTCAATTAAGGCTTATGCAGTAAAGAAGGACGGAACGGTTAACGAGTTTGAACTTTCAGTAGGCGATTTAACGGATGACGAAAGAAAGATTATTCTTTCCGGCTGTCTCATTAATTTTTATCGCGGATAGATGGTTTTAAACCGTCCGTGAAAAGGGCAAATCAAGTCTTTAAGCGAAGCTTTTAAGCTGAGCGTGACTTGACCGCCTGTATAGAAACCAGACAATACCGTGAGGTTTAATTGTTAAAGAAAATTTTTATTCTGTTTATTTTTCTGTCGTGTGCCTCAGCTTTTGCAGACAGTCCGTTCAGAGTGCCTTTAAAGACAGACGGACTTATGCTTGTCTTTACAAATGCAAATTATAACGATGAGAATTATTTTACTGATGACGTTGAACTTATAAAAGAAATTGCAAAGGACTGGAAGTTCTATATTCCTTCATTTTATAATAAAGAAACTTATGATTATAACGGATATCTGATTCAAAACGGGGAAGTTTTATCAAGTGTTCTTATAAATCTTGAAGCCGGTGAAATTACTACAGATAAAGGAACTTATGCTTTCAGTACAGGTAAATTCGAAAAAATTCAGTCACGCTTTAAAAAAGTAAAGCTTAAGAGTTATTCGTTCAAGACAGTTGAAGAAGCAAACGAAACCTATGCAGGTGTTTTAAAAAATCCAAAAATAATTCTTGTTGAATATGAACGCTGGCAGGAATTTGATGGATATTTTTACATCTTTATTGCTGACGATAATTTTTCAAAATCATCAAAGATTGAAAAAGAAATTATAAGTTTTATAAAAAAAGAATATCCTGAATATAATGTTGATGTCCGTCTTTCTGTATATAATTCAGAAACCGGATTTACTTTTTCGATAGAGTGTAATCAGGATTTTTATAACGTTTTTGATGCCTATGCTAAGAGTGAGTTTAAGTTTTATGACAGACTTACTATGAAAGCATTTTTTAAGGAATAAATTATTCTTCTTTATTCTGATTTTCCCAGTCTTTATACATCTTTGAAAGGGTGGATGAATCTGTTTTGCCTTCGAGTGTCTGTTTGAGATAAGGGATTATTACATCTCTTTTAATTTCTACCCACTGTGGCGGATATGGTGCCGGGGCTGTAATTGAAGAGCTTGCAGGAACTTTTGCTAAGAGACATTTGTAATAAACTGGGAAAATATGTTCGTTTACAGAAATTAGAGAAGAAAATCCGTTTGCAATCCCGAAAGTGTTGGAATCAAGATTCATGTCAATTTTTCTTTTGAGCATTGCGCTCTGGGCTTCTTCTGTCATAAACCAGGAAATAAACATCTGACAGGCTTTTTTTGATTTTGATTTTTTGTAAATGCCTATCATTGTATTGTTTTCTTCAGTTAAAATATTTGTGTCTTTTTCGAACCAGCAGAAGTCAATTTTATCAAGCTGTTCTTCTGTAAGAGAAAGAAGTCTGTCGCTTGTTGTATATGCAAAAAGTGATTTTTGCTGCAAAACATGTTTGTTATATGGTGTATAAAGATATTTAAATGCAAAGTCTTTTTCGTCGTTGCACGAAGTATTTGTTGTTTTTGTCCAATCGATTAAGAACTCGCAATTTTTTTCAACAAGCGGGATATTATACTTAATTTCATTTTTCTGTGCACTGAATTTTACATCGTCTGCGGCAAGAACTTTATAAAGAAAATCAGGATTCCATTGTGGTGCAAAAGCCATTTTAGTATAAAGATTATCTGCTGATTTTGCATTAAACTCTTTTGAGGCTTTTTTTATCTGTTCATAATTAATTGTTCCGGTTCCTTCTATCAAATCAGAATTGTTTACGTCAAAAACAAATGCACCTGCATTAAAGTTTACCGGCAGAAGATACTGAGTTTTCCCTTTTTTTCCTGCTTCAAGGAGTCCCGGATAAAAAGCTTCCTTTGTAAAACGGTCAGAAAAGATTCCGTTGAGTGGAGAAAAATAATGCTTTGCAATTCCAGGGGTAAGGTATCCGGCAGCGATTAAATCTGGATTTGTACCGCCTTTTTCTACAGGAAGATGATCAAGAGTTTCAGCTTTATAAACTACTGCAACTTTTACAGAATCCTGCGAAGCATTGAAAAGCTCAGCATATGAAGCAAATTCAATATTATCTGTCCATAAAATAAGAACTTCTTCCTTTTGCTTTGAGCAGCTTTGTATAAATAAAATGCACAATGCGATTAAGAAAGATTTTAGACAGATGTTTTTTTTCATAATTCCTCTGCTGCTTTATAAATCGTCTCGTAAACCGACACAAGTTTATCTTTTTCGATGCTGCTGAAAGCAACGCGGAGTGTCTTTGAGTCGATAGAAACAGTTCCGATGCCGTATTTGTTTAATAGTTTTACTCTGAGTTCTTCTGATTTGTTGTCCTTAACATTAAAACTCATAAAGTATCCTGAGTTAAACGGAAGTGCGGTCAAAATTGAACATTTATGTGTGTTTACAAAATCCCTTACAATTCTATATCTCTCTTCGAGAACTTTTCTTAATTCAAGTTTCTGTTCATCAATTGCAGGATCTTTAATTGCCTTTAGGAGCATGCTCTGACCCGGAGTAGAAGAACATGAAACAGATGAACGGATTATACCCATGAGCTTTGTGATAAGCGCTGTGTACTGTTCTTCTGTCATCTGTGGATTTGCAAATGTTAAAAATCCGCTTCTAAAACCCCAGACAAAGTCTTCTTTTGTAGGACCGTCAATTTTTACTGCGAGAATATTTTTATGAAGATCTGCTGTTTTTGCAAAGAGAGATTCCGGATTTATGTTGTCTTCGTAATTAAGTCCAAAGTATGCATCATCACTTATTGCGAGAATCTTTGTTCCTTTTTCTGCCTGTGCCTTTAAGATGGAACAGATTTTTTCTGCTTCTTCAACTGTCGGACTGTAACCGGATGGATTTTGAGGAAAATTGAGAATTACATGAATAAAGCCTTTTTCTGCTTCTTCATTAATTGTTTTTTCAAATTCTTCCATATTAAATCCATTTTCATTGAACAGCTTGAACATGCGGAGAGTTGCCCCTCGTCTTGTTTCACAGATAAGTGAATAGTTATCCCATGATGGATCTGCAGCAATAAGAGTATCTTCTTCGTTTAAAAATAAATCGGCAATGTAAGAAATTCCTGCTGTAAGGCCCGGAACAAGTACAGGAAGTGAAAATTTCTTGTTTTTAAGGGAAGGATTCTTTTTAATGAGCTTTTCTTTCCATATTTCCCTTAATTCTACGTTTCCTGCAGTCGGAGCATAAGCTACAAGTTCGGCATCAGAAAGGCCTGGAGCCTGTTTTTTTATAACTTCGAGAGTAACAGGATGGCCCTGTATTACGGTCATGCCTATAGTTCCGTTAGCGGTTTTCCCCAGTTTTTTAGCCTCTCCGCTCTGGGCAATGATTCCGTTTGGGAAAAAAATACGTTTTCCGAGGTCGGAAAAGAGTTCTGGTGCAATAGAACCAGATAAAACATCGTTTAATTCTTGTGCTAAAGGGTTTAACATGATAAAGTGAATTATACAAAAAATGGCAGACTGTTGCAATCAAAAAACAACAGAAAGTCAGGAGGTAAAAAATCCGATATGGAAAAGTTTAACAATATTACAGAAGAAGACTTAAATGAGTGCCGTGCTCTTGCTGACCGCTGCAGGGAAGAAGCTGCAAAACGACTTGTAGGACAGACACAGGTTATAGATGGAATTTTAACAGCTCTGGTAGCTGGTGGACATGTTCTTCTTGAAGGTGTTCCAGGACTTGCAAAGACTCTCGCTGTGAGAACTTTTGCTGAAATTTCAGGACTTGACTTTAAAAGAATTCAGTTTACCCCGGATCTTTTGCCGGCAGATCTTACTGGTACTTTGATTTATGAGCAGTCAAGCGGAAAGTTCAGTGTAAGGAAAGGGCCTGTGTTTACGAATGTTGTTTTTGCAGATGAAATTAACAGAGCGCCTGCAAAAGTTCAGTCTGCATTACTCGAAGCAATGGCAGAGCGTCAGGTTACAATCGGTGAAAACTCTTATAAACTTCCAGAACCATTTTTTGTTCTTGCAACGCAGAACCCGATTGAACAGGAAGGAACATATAATCTTCCAGAAGCAGAACTTGACCGTTTTCTTATGAAGATTGTCGTTCCATATCCGACACCGAAAGAAGAAGTAGAAATTGTTAAGACATGTGGTTATGCAGATCAGGTAAAAGTTAATCAGGTTTTTGATGAACGTTCTTTAAATAAATGCAGAGTACTTCTTGATAAAATTGTATGCGATGAAAAAATCATCGAATACATTGTTTCAATTGTAAATGTAACTCGTCCAATAGAAAAAAGTGCAGCAGAACTTAAGAGTCCTGTCAGTTTTACAAAAGCTGGTGATGATATTACAAGATACATCACATATGGTGCATCTCCTCGTGCAGGAATTGCACTTCTTAACTGTGCAAAAGTTAATGCACTTTTCCAGGGAAGAAGTTTTGTATTACCGGAAGATATCAAGGCTGTTGCTCCGTCTGTTCTTCGTCACAGACTTATTCTTTCCTATGAAGCAAGTGCATCAGGTGTTACAGCTGATGACATCATTGCAAAGATCCTTGATTTTATGCCGCTTCCATAAAAAGTAAAAAGTGTTGAAAGAAAGCAGACTATGGCAGAATCATTAGTAGGAAATAAAGAATCATTAATTCAAAAAGCAGCCTTGTTGAGAATTACGACAAAGGTTTTGGCTTCTTCTCTTCAAAACGGTTCATTTAAATCTTTGTATCATGGACAGGGAATTGAATTTAGTGGTGTCCGTGAATATTTAAGAGGTGATGACGTTCGTTCCATCGACTGGAACGTTACTGCTCGAAGTGGTAAACCTTATGTAAAAATATTTGAAGAAGAAAGAGAACTGCAGATATTTTTAGTAATTGACAGATCACTTTCGATGCAGACAGGTTCAAAAGGAAAATCACGGCTTCAGACAGCGATGGAAATTTCTACGCTGTTAACTTTTGCGGCAGAAAATAATGGAAATCCTGTTGGTGCGGTTTTGTTCAGTGGAGATATTGAATTTGTATGCTCTCCGAAAAATGGTCAGAACCAGACTATGATTTTATTAAGTCACTTTGATAGAAAACCTGAGAACAATAAAAGAGGTTCTGTTCTTTCGAATGCACTTACCGGTGCGGGGAAAATATTAAAGAAAAGATCTCTTGTTTTTGTAATTTCAGATTTTAGAATGAAAGGTTGGGAAGATCCGCTTGTTCATCTTGCAAGCCGTCACGATGTTGTATGTGTACGGATTGGAGACCCTTCAGACTACAGTCTTCCTGAGATGGGTGCAATTCCATTTACAGATCCTGAAAACGGAATTAAAAAACTTCTTCCGACTAATTCACGCATGTTCCGTGCAAGTTGGAGAGAAGACGGAAGAATGCGACAGCAGCGGTGGGTAGACAATTGTCTTAAACATGGTGGCTATCCGCTTAAAATTTCGACAACGGAAGATCCGCTTGCAGTATTAACATCGTTTTTTACAACGAGGGAACAGGTATGAAAAAACTTTTCTTAACCTTTGTGGCTTTCATTTCTGTTTTTGCCTTTAATATTGCAGCTCAGGATTCTGAGGGTGCAAGCCAGGTTTTGCTTCCACTTGATGTTTATGTCGGAGATCATGCAGAAATACGTTATACATTCAGATCGGCAATTGATTTTTTTCCAGGTGAAAAAAATCTTGAAAAGAAAGAACTTTTAAATCCTTTTGTAGGATTGGAAGATAATTTTAGTGTCGTTACCGGTGAACTATATAGAAATGAAATGGAATATACTGTCCGTTTTGTAATTATTCCATGGAAAGTGGGAAACATTACTTTTCCTTCATTTGACCTTAACAAGGCTGTCGGAATAAGTACAGAAAGTGTTAAGACAGAAGGTGATGAGAATGTCCAGGAAGTTCTTCAGCCTGAATTTTTCATTTCGCTTTATCCTATTCAGATAAAATCAATTGTCGAAAAAACAAACAATCATCAGATGATGCCGCCTGTTCCACCGATTATAATTCCTGGAACAACTTATGTTATTTTTTTAATGGTAGTTGCAGGCATTGTATTTTTGATTTTATTCTTTAGATTTCTTTTGAAGTTCCAGACTATTAAACGCAAGTGGAATGAATATTTAAGAAGAAGAGCATTTAAAAAGAATGCAGAAGAAACTCTTAAGAAAATTAAAAAGCTTTATAAAAACACAAAACTTTCTGATATCGAATTCTGTTCAATTCTGCAGAATGTAACGAGAAAATATCTTGATTTTAGATTTGATCAGAGGTTTAGTGCTGTATCATCAAGTAGAATCAGACAGACGTTTGAAAAAATATGCTTTGGAGATATTCCGTCAAGTATTGCATTTTCAATAGAAGATCTTGTTGCAATGTTTGTAAGAACAGACTATATACGTTATGCACATGATTCAATTGACTCACAGCTTTATCCGCCGTCTGAACATCAGGCTGCGTTAGTAAAAACAGAAAGGAAGTCTTTGACTGATATGGTAATAAAAGCAATTGACTGTTTTGAAAATAATGATCTCCAGGAGGAAGAGTAATGTCTGTAGATTATACAAATCCGTCAAGTTTTTTACTTTTGCTTTTAATTCCGCTTTTGTATGCGTTAAGAAAAATAAAAGTATTTAATAAAATTTCTCTCCCATTAACTTTTTCCGACTGGAATGGTTATGTTTTTACATGGAATGATAAATTAAGAAAAGTTATTTCAAATATATGTGAATTTTTCTGCGTAGCAGGATTTGTCCTTGTTGTAATTGCCTTTGCTGAACCTGTTGTTCATCATCAGGAAAAAGTTTATACATCGCGTGGAACAGATGTTCTTTTCGTGCTTGATGTAAGCTATTCAATGGCTGCAAAAGATATCAATGGAATGTCGCGTCTTGAGGCTGCAATTTCTACTATTGAAAAACTTGTTAACCAGAATCCTGGTGCATCTTATGGACTTATTCAGATGGGGCAGGAAGCTGCGGTTACAGTCCCTATTACAAATGATATTGAAACATTTAAAAGCAGAATTTCATCTTTATCTGTTGGAATGATGGGAGGTGGTTCTGCAATTGGAACAGGATTGAGCTCTGCTGTATATCATATCAAAGATACTGATTCAAAAAGAAAGTGCATCATTCTTTTAACAGATGGAGAAAATAATGCCGGAGAAATTCATCCGGAAACAGCTGCTTCTCTTGCAAAAAAAACTGGTGTAATTCTTTATGTTGTTGGTATCGGAACAAAAGGAACTGTTTTACTTGAATATGTTGATCCTGTAACAGGAAAGTTCTGTTCAGGTTATTATGATTCGTATTTTGATTCTACAGTTCTTGAAAAAATCGCAATTATGGCAGAGGGACGTTATTATTCTGTTGAATCCCTTTCTGCAATGAGTATGGCATTGTCTGCAATTATCAAACGTCAGGATGTTGTTCAGAGTTATTACATAAGGACAATTGATGAATATTATTACGATAAGATTCTTGTATTTGCACTTTTCTGTATTGCGGCCGGATGGCTTATCAAACGAGTCTACTTAAAGGAGTTTATCTGATATGAATTTCAGTTTTTCACGACCTCAGTTTTTATGGCTCCTCATTACAGAAATCTTTTTAATTGCATATCTCGTAATCAATTTAAAAAAGATTTATAAAATTGCAAGATCATTTATAAACAGAAATAATAAAGACCTTGCTGTTTATACGCCTAATCAGATTTACGTAAGACTTTTGATTAAGGGAATCTGCAGGTGTCTTGCATGGATGTGTCTTGTATTTGCTTTGGCAGGAATCTCATGGGGAAGTGTTTCTGTTCCTGTTCAGAAGAATGGAAAAGCATGTGCGTTTGTTTTTGACATTTCTTACAGTATGACGGTTCCTGATGCACCGGATTCTCTTACACGTCTTAAGGCAAGTTCAGAATATGCAAAAATGCTGATGGATTACATGGAAGGGGTTTCTATTTCATGTATTCTTGCAAAAGGGGATGGAACTATTGCAATTCCACAGACAGAAGATTTTGCAAGCATTTATTCTCTTCTGGAAGTTCTTTCTCCTTCAATGGTTAGTTCACCGGGATCAAGTCTCGGAAAAGGTGTGGAAACAGCCCTAAGATCTTTCCCTTCATCTTCTTCAAAAGCACCGGTAATTTTTCTTTTTACGGATGGCGATGAGACAGATACGAGTCTTGCGGGTGCATTGAATAAAGCTGTAAGACAGGGTGTAAGTGTTGTAATAATCGGCTTTGGAGCTGAGCGTGAAACAGAAATTACTGCAGGCGATGGAAAGACTCAGGTTAAGACTGCATTGAGATCTGAAAAACTTAAGGCAATATGCCGTGATGTAAACAGTAAAAATCAGTCTGGAAAGAATTTTTCATTCATTAAAACTGCAAATGCAAAATTTGTAGATGCTTCAGAGGTTGGCTCTGCTGTAAAAGTAATTTACAGCCTTAGGAATATTCCTCAGGAAAGGAAACAGATCACTTCCGAAGATATCCTTAAAGGTTTTCAGGAGCAGGAAGAATCTGTTACTGTCGCATATGAAATGCAGAGTGTTGATCGCCACGGAATGTTTATAATTCTGGCAGTAATCTTTTTTATGTTCAGTCTTATTGTGTCTGAATTTTCTGTTAAGAATTTAAAACTTATGAGTACGGCTGGACTTGTTGTTGTAATGATGACATTCAGTTCTTGTAATACAAATTTTAAGGATGCAAAAAGAATTCTTGAAAGTACATGGAACTGGTATCAAAAAGATTATAACAAGGCGATAAGCGGATATACAGAAACAATTGCCAGCGCAGAAGAGAATAACGATGAAATAACAAAACAGTATGCGCTTTATGGATTGAGTGTAACTTATCTTATGCAGAATGAAAAAAATGCGAGTCTTGAGAGACTTGAACAGATAAGCCCTGATGCACCTATAAAAATTAAATTTGCTTCTTATTACAACGCTGGAATTATCGCACAGCGTGAGGGTGAATATGAAAAAGCAGTTGAATATTTTAAGCTCGCACTTTTAGTCTCTCCTGATAATGTAAATGCAAAAATTAATCTTGAGCTTTCAGAAGTTCAGGAAAATCAGAAGGCAAAAGAAGGACAGCAGGAAATGACACCTTCTGTCGAAGATAAAACAAATTCAACAGATATAGAAAAATCAATCTTTAGCAGAATGCGGGAGAATGATCAGAAACAATGGAAAAATCGAGAATCATCGGAAAAGAACAGTTCTGTAATAGATTATTAAAAATTTTTTTATTTATTACATTACTTTTTATACAGAATGCATATTCAATAACTCCTCAGGAAATAAAGAATCTTGTAATTCGTCCGGAAGAAAATGTTTTCTTTACGAATCAGGAATTGAAATATGTTCTTGAAATTCCTGGAGTAGATCTTTCTGATGTTCAGACACAGCTTCAGCCTATGAAAGAAGGTGTTACCTGTATTTCTTCCCGCCGTCTTGATTATTTTACGAATGATGAATCAACTGGAGCACGAATAGAATTCTGGTTTACATTTAAAAATACCGGTGTAGGAGAAATTCCTCCGTTAATTACAAGAATTAAAGGCTATGTTTATTATCTTCCATTTGAAAAAATTCAGGTTTATGAAAACCCAAAGACAATTGCACCACGAATTGTAGTTGAACTTAATAAAGAAAAAGTTTTATATTCGCAGACAGAAAATTCTAAAAAAACTGAGTATTCTTTAACTTCTGAAGTTGCTGAACCAATTGAGATTTTAATTTCAATTCAGTATACGACACAGATAAAACAGTTTGGTTATGAAATTCCGAAGGATTCACTTTTTCAGGAAGTGGAAAAATATGAAATCCTTACACAGAAAATTAAGCTGAATGATTTTTCACATGAAAGGATTCCTGTTGCAAAATTTATCTGGACTCCGCTCAAAGAGGGAAAATTTGTTTTGCCGAATATACGAGTATATGCAGTTGCATACAGTGGACGTACTGTTGAACTTTTTATTCCTGAATGTCAAGTTACGATTACAAAAAATTCAACAGCTGATGTAGAACTTGATTCAGAAAAATCTCCTGTGTTTGCTTATGCGCTTACAGATCCGCTCGAAGAAGATTTTCTAAAGAAAAGTGTTGAGATTTCATCAGAAACGTATAATAAGATTGCAAAACTCAGATCAAAAGAAAAACATTCTTTCGGTCCGCTTCCTTCAATCAGAAAAGAGAGAATACTCCTTGAACAGAGTGCAGGTATTACAGACTCAATTGATGAATCAAGTATTCCTTTATGGACTGTCGTATTTATTCTTTTTATTCTTCTTTCTGCTGTTTCTATTCTTCTTTTTATGTGCAGAAAAAAAGTTTCTTCAATAATTGTTTTGTGTTTTGCAATTGTTTTTGCTTTCTTAAGTTTAATTCTCGGTTTATTCATTACAGAAAAACATGGAGTTGTTAAAGGCGGTTCAATAAGTCCCGTTCCGGAAGATTCTGCTTTATCAAGTACTTCTGTTACAGCTGGAATTTGCGTAAAGATAAGAGAACAGACAGAAAAATGGTATTACATTGAATACAACGAAAATGGTGGATGGATTAAAAAAGAAAACATTCTTCTTGTTGAATAGGAGATCTTATGGATTTTGGAGAGATACTTTCACAATTTGAAAAAAAACATAAGATCCAGGTTGTTGATAAAGACAGTGAATACGAAAAACAGATTCAAAAACAGAAATTAAATTCAACTTCACATATAAAAAATCTTCCGATAGATGCAACGATAGATCTTCATGGACTTACTCAAGACGAAGCATGGAATACACTTAATGTTTTTGTAGAAAACTGTAAAAGAAAAGGCTGTAAAAAAATTCTGATTATTCATGGAAAGGGTAATCACAGTCAGAATCCCGTTCTTGGAAATCTTGTCAGACTCTTCATTGAAAAAAATCCTTTGCTTGGAAAAAGCGGTCACCCTGATGCAAAACTCGGCTCGAGCGGTGCAACATGGGTAATCATAAAATAATCAGCTATACAAAACGAATGTATAGTTAAAAAAAAGAAAATATTATAAATAATATCAAAAGACTACCAGATTTTGTATTAATAAACATAGAAAAAGTGGATATAATGGAGTAATGGACAATTTAAAAGAGAGTAAAAAGAAGATAAAGTATTCTATTGGATTTAAACTTGTTTTAATCATTTCTATCCTTGTAGTTCTTTCGCTTGGTTCTATTACAGCATTGGTAAGTTTCTTTCTGGGTAACAGTGTAAGAACAAAATCAAATGTAACTTATTATGACATTGCGATAAGTAAGGGAAGATCAGCAGAAAGAGAGCTTTCAACAGTTCGTTCCGATGTTTTTCTTATGCTTGATATGCTTAATGCAACTGGTGGTTCCGGGGTTTTAAGCAGACAGACTTCAACTTACTTTTTTGAGCGTAATGCTAATATTGCTGCAATCATAATTCCGGACAGCAGGGAACTTGTTAATAACAGATTTTTTATTTCGAATGAAGTTGAACCTGCTGTTATAAATGATTTTCTTGCAACATGTCAGGAAGAAATTTCTGGTGCAGTACAGGGAGAAACATTCTTCCTTAATGCAACACCTGTATTCAATGTTCCGATGATTGCATGTCTTTATCCATACAAGGAAGCAGGTTTTGATCAGTCAGTTATAATTTTTTATTCACCTGATACTCTTTTGGAATTGTTCGGATCTGGAAACTCTTCTTGTGAAGCGTTTATGATTAATCATAAGGGTGACCAGTTGATTCATTCAGATTTCAATTTAGTAAAGGCCGGATCAAATATTGCAAAAAATGTTTTTGTTAAAATGGTTCAGGAAGATACACAGACAAACGGTCAGATGCCTTATGTCTCAGAAGATAAAGTGAAATACTTCGGAGCATTTTCAAAACTTGGTATAGGCGGTTCGTTAGTTGTTATTACTACAATTCCTGAAAAGAAAATTCTTGAAGACGTAACACAGACAACGTTGAATAATATTTATCTTACACTTTCTGTTCTGTTTATTTCTGTTTTATTCATTTTCCTTTATTCAAAAACAATCAGTAATCCACTTAAAGCTCTTACAGCAGTCGCTAACGAAATTAAACAGGGTAATTTTAATACAGATCTTTTTGATGAACTTAAAGGTAAAAGAAAAAAAGAACGCAACGATGAAATCGGTGTCTTGATTCAGAGTACACAGGATGAGCGTGAAATTCTTAATACAGTTTCTCGTCTTACAAACAAAGGTGTTGCAAAAGCCGTTGTAAGAAAAGAGATTGACTTTGAACCTCACTTAAAAGATATTACAATATTCTTCTCGGACATCAGAGGATTTACTGCAATTTCTGATGGCTTTAATAAAAGATTTGGTGAAAAATCTGCTGCAGAAATCATCAGCTTCTTAAATGATTACATGAGCCGCATGGTTAACTGTATTACAATTTCCGGCGGTAACGTAGATAAATTTGAAGGAGATGCAATCATGGCATGTTGGGGTGTTCTTCGTGATGACAGCCTCGAGTTTGAAAAAATGCCTGATTCAGATCCGCAGAAAAAAATTCTTGCTGATAAACACGCTGAACATGTTAAGGGTGATGCAATCAATGCATTGCGCGGTGTTCTTGCCATGCGTTATGCGCTCATGGTTTATAACAAAGCAGCAGAAGCATTTACAAAAGCCCATGAAGGTGAGCCGATGGCTAAATATAAGCCGCACATCAGGATAGGTTCTGGTCTTAACTCAGGTCGTGCAACTGTAGGCTTTATGGGTTCTTATGACAAAATGGAATTTACTTCTATCGGTGATGCAGTAAACCTTGCAAGCCGTACCGAAAGTTCAAATAAACCTTGTGGTACTGACATGCTTATCACAGAGGATACATATAATCTTATTAAATATGACTTTATTAAGTGTCAGGAAAATAACTTTACAATCAAACCGGAAAATCAGAAGAATGAAGTTGTTGTTGAAGTTATTCCTGTAACATTTGAAGTTAAAGGCAAAGGAAAGCAGCACTTCTACGGTGTAGTTAATATGCCGCAGTTCAATATAGAAGAGTTCTTTAAAACAACTGATCCAGAGTTTAAAGTTGATCCTGATTGCGAAAGAGCAATCGGTCCTAAAGGTCCAAAGACTTTGGCAGATGTAAGAACATTGCTTGGAATACCAACACCTGATTTCGGCGGAGTGAACCTGGATGCAGAAGAAAACAAAGTTACAGCTAGCTGATGTACTTTTTGTTCTTACCTGTCTTATTGGTTCAACAATAAGTATCTGGTGTTTCGAACAGAGTCTCAATAGGGTTTTAACTAAGAACGAAAAACCAATTGCAAAAATCTCATATAAAGAAAAGATTGCTCAGCGTCAGTTTCTCGATGAAATTATGTGGGACCGTTTAAGGGAAAATTCTGTTATCTATGAAGGCGACCTTATTTCGACAATGCCTGGAGCTGTTGCTACAGTTTTATTCCTTGAAACAAACGATGAGCTTACGCTTAATGAAAATACACTTGTAAGAATTCATGTAAGGGATGACGGTTCAAAGGGAATCGATCTTGAACAGGGTAATATCTCTGCAAACAGTATTGATGGAGAATTTTCTATCAAGGCAGGTTCTTCTGTAATTACACTTGACCGTGGATCTTCTCTTAACGCCGGAATGGGACAGAATAAGTCTTTCAGTATTCAGGTTCGTAATGGTAATGCAACTTACTTTGATGGTGAAGGAAATATTCAGATTGGTGATGGAAATGGAATTACTGTTGATGAAGATGGAAATGTAAAACAGGGTGCTCTTTCTGTTAACCGACCGTCTATGTCAGAACGTTATCTTAATTTTACTGATGAGCTTTATCCTGTTGACTTCAGATGGTCTGCTGGAAGAGATGATGCAATAATCGAATTATCAGATTCAAAGAACTTTAATGAGATTCGAGAGTCTTATCATATTAAAGGAACGTTTGAAACAACTCTTTTACTTGGAAAGGGTGTTCATTATTGGAGAATCAGTGTTGATACTGATCAGGAAGGAGTTTCTGAAGTTTCACTTGGTAAAATTGAAATCTGTCAGACACATGTTCCGGATCTTATCGCACCTGTAGAAAATTATCAGGTTTCTTACAGAACTAAAAAACCTACAATGCGTTTTATCTGGAAAGAAAGTGAATATGCTACTGCATATCAGTTTGAAATTTCCAGATCACCAGAAATGACTTCTCCGGTTTATTCAAAAAGAATTTCAAACAATTCAATTTTTGTTTCAGAGCTTCCTTTTGGTAATTATTACTGGCGTGTAACTCCGTATTATACAATTAATAGAACTGGATTTACAGGCCCATCAGAAGTTTCTTCATTTGCAATTAATCAGAGTGGAGAACTTGAAAAACCGTCACTTATTCTTCCTGCACAGACGGGAATTGTTAATACAAGAATTCCGCTTTCAAACGGTGCATCTTCTCCATGTAAAGTAAACTTCTCTTGGAAAGATTGTGCAGAAGCTCAGAACTATGAAATCCAGATTTCTAAAACACAGAATTTTGGAAATGCTGCATTCAGGGGAAATACATACAACAACTATTTTGTTGTTAATACAGAAAATGTTACTTTTGAAAATGGTAAATGGTATTGGCGTGTAATTGCAAAAGATTCAGAAGGTAATACTTCCATTTCTGAAGTAAGAGACTTTATTGCAATTGATGCAAATATTGAACAGAGAACTTTGTTCCCTGTTGATGGTTACAGAACTGCCGATTCACGTATGCAGGATACACGATTTGTATGGAAATCAAATATCCCGGGTGATACTATATTCGAAATTGCGCGTGATAAGAACTTTGAAAATGTTATTTATTCTCAGACAACGATAAATAATTCTGTTCAAGGTCGATACCTTGTTCCAAATACATATTACTGGCGTATCAGATCTAAGATAGAAGAATTGACATTTGCAACTCCTGCTAAACAGATTGTTGTTGAACCTCCAATGCCGGCTCCTGTATTTACAGTTCCTGGTGACAGAGGACTGGCAGTTGTAAGACCTAAAACTCCATTTACATTTAAATGGAATACAGTTCCTGGTGCAGATTATTATCAGATTAAGATTTTCAATAGAATTGACAAGCAGCAGGTAATTTTTGAAAGAAACTTTATAGAATCATATGATGGTGCAACAGTTTCATTTGAAATGGATCTTGAAAATTATGCAGAGACAACATATGGACTTTCTTTACAGGCATTTAGAGAGGAAACTCCTGTACAGTCTCGTGCATCCAGCTATTTAGGTGATTACATATTTACTCTGGTAAAGATTAAACCGATTGATCTTATCAGTCCTGAAGATAAAATTTCTATCGGTGGTGTTGATGCAGTTAAAAAGCCTGGAACAGTAAGATGGTCTTACGTTGGAACTCCATATAAAACTGCACTTGTTGTTTATAAAGATAAGATTGATGATGAACATCTGTTCAGACGTGTTGAAAATCCTGAAAGAACCGTTCAGATGCCTCGACTCTATGAAGGTAAGTATTACTGGACTGTAATCGGTTTTACAGAGGATGACTTTGATATTTCTGCAGACGGTTATAGAACGATTGATGTTGGACCGATTGAAAAACTTGCGGCTCCTCAGATTGTTGAACCAAAAAACAGAGAAACTCTTGATAAAAATTATTTCCAGAACAGAAGACATATCAATTTTGAATGGAAATCTGTTTCTGGTGCTGATAGATACGAAGTTACAATTCTTAATCCATCTAAAGAGGTTATCTTTAAGCAGATATTCCCTAAGAATGTTACTAAGTTTGTATTTGAGGATCTTTCAAAGTTATCTGGCGGCACATTTACTTGGACTGTTGAAGCACAGTCATTGTGGGAAGGGGATTTGTTCCAGAATGGTAAAATAGACAAGAATTCGTTTAAAATTAATCTTCCTAATCTTGCTAAGCCTAAGACTTATGATAATGGAGTTCGATATGGTAGATAAGATTAAGAAGTTTAGATTAGTTCCTTTTTTCTTTATTATGATGCTTTTTTCTTCATTTGCATTTGCTCAGGTTTATTATATTGAAGAAGATGAAAAAGGTAATCAGACAATCAAACAGACTTTCAGCTGGGAACAGGACGAAAATGTATTTAAATATGAATTTATAATGGAACACTTTGTTAAAGGAAAGTGGGTTGAAATTGAACATGTTGAACTACAGACAAACAAAGTTGATCTTTCACTTCCAAGTGGTACATACCGCTATAAAATTCTTCTCTACAATTATTTAGGATTTTTGGAAACAGAGACAGATTGGATTCCTGTAGATATCATAAAAGCTTATCAACCAAAAATTTCTGCAATTTCTCCGGGTAACATCTATCTTGATGAAATGCAGGATGGTATTTTTGAAATAGATGGTTCTGAACTTCGTCCTGAAACAGAATTTTCTCTTTCAAAAAGTAAAAAGGGTGAAGAAGGTACGATTAAGGGTAAAATTATAGAAGAGGATAAACGTAATAAACATGTTAAAATTTATTTCGATCCTGAGCTCATAGATACTGCAAAATACAAACTTGTTGCAAAGAATCCTGGTGGCTTAAAGGATGCTTTTGATGGACCTCTTGTACGATATAAAAAGCCTATGGACTTTGACGTAAGTCTTTCATATGTTATTCCGGTTGTATTGTTTGATGAAACTATACCTAATTATCTTGGACAGAATGTATTCCCTTTAACATTAAATTCAAGGGCTTCATTCTTACCTGTAAAATCTAAATATGGTTATCTTGGTGCGCAGATAAACGGATATTATATGCGAATGGATCATGATTTTTCTAATTATGAAGTTGGCGGAAACCTTATAATGGGTTTTGCAAATTTTGTTTACCAGTTTCCTATTAGAAAATTAAATTCAGACCAGAAAACATACAGGCTCCTTGCGACACTTGAAGCGCATGTTGGAGCAGGTGTGGTTCAATTTATGAATTATAGATATATATTCCCGGGTGGTATTCAGTCTAAACCATTGAACAGTATTAATCTTAGTGCTGATATTGGAGTTGGCGGACAGATTTATGTTTACAAAAGAATGTTTGTTGATATAAATGTAGATTTTGTAGCCGGCTTTGGTAAAGATATGGTAATTGGAATGGTATTGCCATCTGTTGGTGCAGGATGGCAGTTCTAAAAAGAATGTCTTAAAAAGAATCCCGTGCAATGAATTAAGTGCACGGGATTCTTTTATATAGTTGCTGCAATTACAGCTTTAATTGTATGCATTCTGTTTTCTGCTTCGTCAAAAACAACTGACTGCGAAGATTCAAACACCTCGTCGGTGACTTCCATTTCTGTAATGCCGAACTTTTTGGAAATTTCTTTTCCGATTGTAGTATCAAGGTTGTGGAATGATGGAAGATCGTGCATGAAAATAGCTGTTGGCTTTGCCTTTTTCATTACATCAGAAGTTACCTGATACGGCTTTAAGTCTTTAATGCGTTCTGCCCAAACTTCATCAGGTTCTCCCATAGAAACCCAGACGTCTGTATAAATAATGTCTGCATCCTTTACGGCACTTTCGATGTCTTCTGTAAAAGTTGTCGAACCGCCTGATTCTTTGTTCCAGACAGCGCATTCGTCAACAAGTGACTGTGCAGGAAAATATTTTTTATTTGTACATGCAGTAAAGTTAAGCCCGAGTTTTGAACATACGATGCAGAGTGAGTTTCCGATGTTGTATCTTGCATCACCAAAATACACGAGTTTTTTGCCCTTAAGGCTTCCCAAATGCTCACGGATTGTAAGCATGTCTGCGAGCATCTGTGTAGGGTGGTACTCGTTTGTAAGTCCGTTCCATACAGGAACTCCTGAGTATTTAGCAAGATCCTCAACGATTTTCTGTTCAAAACCGCGGTATTCAATACCGTCATACATTCTTCCGAGAACTCTTGCCGTGTCTGCAATACTTTCTTTTTTGCCTATCTGAGACCCCTCTGCAAGATATGTGGTCATAATTCCAAGATCATGGGCAGCTACTTCAAATGAGCACCTTGTTCTTGTACTTGTTTTTTCAAAGATAAGTGCAATGTTCTTTCCGCGGTGTTTATCGACTTTAACGTGCTTTTTCTTTTTGTTTTTGAAATCCTGGGCAAGATCCAGGAGATAAGTAATCTCTTCCGGTGTAAAGTCTTTGAGTGTCAGAAAGTTTCTTCCCTTTAAGTTAATTTTCATAATTTTATTCCTCGATATTTGATACTTTCCATTACTTTCTCCAGCAAATAATATTCTATATTATTATATCGTAAAATGAATACTTTGTAAAATGTAGAGTAGTTGGAAATGCAGGGTAAAGGGTGCTTATATTTACAGGCTTTGTGGACAGATTGAATAAATTGGAGAAATTTAATTTTCTTTACTATTATGGATAGTTGATATATAATTATAATGATATTAGATTGCAATAAAGAGAGGTTTTAAATGAGCGAAATATATATCAGTTATAGTGGAGCTAATGGATTTAAGAGAGCTGATGATAAGGGAGCTCTTAGCGGAAAAGTTGTAAGCTATGCAGATTTTAAAGGTTTAAGCGGTGATATTAAACCGGGTTCATCAGACGAGTACGGCATTATCCTTGATTCGAAAGATGTACAGGAATTTATTGCAAACTACGAAGAAGAAAGCATCTTTACCGATGCTGAAAAAGCATAGATTTTTTTTAACTAAAACGGTATCATTCCATTCTATATGGAAATTAAGATAAAAAATCTCGTCCGTTCATATGTTCAGAATGAACAGAAAGTAGAAGCTGTAAAAGATATTTCAATAGATATCCCGTCTAATGTAATCTACGGAATCATTGGAAAAAGTGGTGCCGGTAAGTCGACTCTTGTCAGACTTATCAGCCTTCTTGAAAAACCAGATTCCGGTGAAGTTTATTACAATAATAATCGTGTTGATAATCTTGATAAAAAGCAAATGATTATGCAGCACAGAAAAATCGGAATGATTTTTCAGAATTTTAATCTTTTTTATTCACGTACAGCTGCAAAAAATATTGCATATCCTCTTGAAATATGTCATGTTTCAGAATCAATAATCAAACAGAGAGTTAAAGAGCTTCTGGAACTTGTAGGTCTTTCTGACCGTGCAGATGCTCCTATAAGCACACTGTCCGGTGGACAGAAGCAGCGTGTTGCAATCGCGCGCGCACTTGCAAATAACCCTGACATTCTTTTCTGCGACGAAGCAACAAGTGCACTGGATCCTCAGACAACGCGTTCTATTCTTGAACTTATAAGAAGCATTCAGAAAAAGATGAATCTTACTGTTGTAATGATTACACACCAGATGGAAGTAGTGCGCGATGCCTGCGAATATGTTTCTGTTTTAAATGACGGAATGGTTGTTGAAAGCGGAACTGTAAAAGAAATTTTTTCTAATCCAAAATCAGAAGTTACAAAAGATTTTTTAAGCCACCTTACTTCTAATGAAGATGAATCAAATAAATTTGTGCGCTGGAGTGATAATGGCGGAAAATACATCATGCGCTTTGTTGGAAACAAAACCGGCGAGCCTGTAATAAGTGACGTAAGTAAAAAATTTGATGTCGAAATAAATATTCTTGCAGGCGGAATTCAGCGTCTTCGCGAAACAGATGATGTAGGAACTTTAATTGTTGATATTACAGGAAAAGAAGACGAAGTAAAACGTGCCCTTGAGTACATTAAAGAAAAGGGTGTTACAGTTGAACTTGCAGAAACAGCAGGAGAAGAAAAATGTTAGAGATGCTCGGTGACTTTTTTAGAATGCTTGCAGAAAATTTTGGTGAACTTCTTGGAAGTTTAATGGAAAAAATAATTCCTGCAATTCCGTCGCAGGCTTATGTTTTAGTTTCTGTTGCAAATTTAGAAACTCTTTCGATGGTTCTTTTTTCTACACTGTTTTCTGTTTTAATGGGTCTTCCACTTGGAGTACTGCTTTGTGTAACAGACCCTGTAAACGGAATTATTCCAAAGCGTGTTCTTAACGGTGTATTAAACCGCATGGTTGATGTTTTGCGTTCATTTCCGTTTTTGATTTTAATGGTTTTACTTTTGCCTCTTGCAAGATTTATAATCGGAACTGCAATTGGAACGGCTGCAACTATTGTTCCACTGTCAATCGCCGCCGCCCCTTTTGTAGCCCGCGTAATCGAAACTGCATTAAAGGAAATTGATCCTGGTGTCATACAGGCTGCGCGCTCAATGGGTTCTACATCATGGCAGATTATTTATAAAGTGATGATTCCAGAAAGTCTTCCGAGCCTTGTAGATGGAATAACCCTTACGATTATTAACCTTATCGGATACTCTGCTATGGCCGGTACAATAGGCGGCGGCGGACTTGGGGCCCTTGCGATCATGTACGGTTACAACAGATTCCGTGCGGACGTGCTTGTAGTTTCTGTTGTATTTATCCTCATTATGGTAGGACTCGTGCAGATTGTCGGAACATTAATTTCGTCAAGAATAATGAAAAAAAGATAAAACATTCATATATAAAATAATCATAAAAATAGATTGTTTTACGCTTTCGCAGAAAAAACTATATAAGGTTTTCAGCGGGAGCACTTTAAATCTTATTTTTTTATTCCGTGTGCTGTTACTTCTTATACTTTTACGATGTTTTTTATATAGTTGACATTAACCGTAAAAAGGTATAATTTATTACCAATAATAACATACTAAACAGGTAGGTATTGCGTATGAAAAAAATTACTTCTATCATCGCTGCACTTTCATGTGGTGCAGTATTGTTTGCCGCAAATCCAAAAGACAAAAAGGCAAATGTAATTACAGTTGGAGCTACTCCAGAGCCACATGCAGAAATGCTTAATCTCGTAAAAGAAGATATGAAAGCTTTAGGCTATGAACTTAAAGTTGTTGAATTTACAGATTATGTAACACCAAACGAAGCATTGGAAAGTGGAGAAATTGATGCAAACTTTTTCCAGCATCTTCCATATATGAATTCATTCAATAAAGAAAAGGGCTTTCATCTTGTTAACGCAGGCGGAATCCATATCGAACCTATTGCATTGTATTCAAAGAAAGTAACTAAGCTTGCTGACCTTAAAAAAGGTGCTGTAATTGCAATTCCAAACGATCCTACAAACGAAGGAAGAGCATTGCTTTTACTTCAGGAAGCAGGACTTATTACTCTTAATCCAAAAGCAGGAATCGAAGCTACACCACTTGATATTGTAAAAAATCCTAAAGGATTAAAGTTTAAGGAAATCGAAGCTGCAACACTTCCACGTGTACTTGTTGATGTTGATGCAGCAGTAATTAACGGAAACTATGCCATCCCTGCAGGTCTTGTTGCAACAAAGGACGGACTTTTTGTAGAAGGAAGCAAGTCTCCTTATGTAAACATCATCACTGTTAAAAAAGGAAACGAAAACAATCCAGCAGTTAAAGCTCTTGTTAAAGTTTTACAGAGCAAAAAAGTTAGAGACTGGGTTGCTGCCAGATATCCTAACGGCGAAGTTGTAGTAGTATTCTAATGTCTTTCTTTAAGGCTGTTTTTATAGAACAGCCTTAAAGAATTATTTATTTACAGAAGCCATGGCTTCTTCTTCTGTGACATCAGACCAGTTATCAGAATTAAAGATGTCATCATGTACACATCGCCAGTGTTTAATTATAAATTTTGTCTTATTGTGTTTTTCCGGTGTCCATGAAGCATCCGTAGAAATATAAACCTTATCTTTTTTTACCGCATCTTTCATAGATTTTTTAGTAAATGGATTTATAGGATTTTCGATAAGTCCATCCATAGCAAGAAGCGGAGTATCTGCATTTGTCATGAAAGTTTCATCAACTCTTATTTCTCCATGAGCATTAAAGTCTTTAACTAAAAGAAGCGGATTATATGAACGTGGACAGTCTTTTTCTGCAAATTTAGAAATCATGGTTGCACCACCATGGTCAGAAACTAATATGATTCTTGTATTGTCGTAAACACCGATTTCTTTAAGGTAATCCATAAATTCACCAAGCTTTAAGAAAGCAGCCATATTGCCCTGATACGGGATATCTCCATAAAAAGGAGCAGGAGAATCATTAAGCGTTGTAAGGTTATAGTCTGGGGATCCTGTTTTTACAGGTTCATGGGTTGCTTCATTTACGATTATTGTAAATGTCGGTTTGTCACCTGAGTTATCTGAAAGTTCAGGTAAAAGATCAAGTGCTGAGTAACAGTTGATAAAGTTTGAAAGATGATGAGTACCGGTACGCGGTTTCCACCAGTGTCCGTCTTCATAAATGAACTCTCGTGTTACAGGCGGCATGATTTTAAAGAAACTTAACCAGAGAAAATTTCTTTTAAGCTGATTGCTCTGTTTCTGATATCCGACAACATTTGGATTCTTTTTTAACCAGACTCCGTCATATACACGCATTGTAGGGCAGCATCTGATAGAAGGATAATCTTTATAGATTCTTAAATCTGAAACCCATTTGTAGTTTGCCCATGACATGTCAGTTACTGTAGATGTATACCCGTTCTGATCAAACAATACAGGAAGAACTTTGAGACATTCATTATGCTTATCAACCAATGCTTCCTGATCTCTTGCATTAATCTGGGCAGGTGTGTATTCATAACCACCATATAATGGTGGGGCACCAAGAAGTGTGTTTCCTGAATAGGATACTGTATTTTCATATCTGACAAATCCGTCGAACTGCTGTTTAAGAATTGGTTTTTCTTCAAACATATATGGAACAAGTCCGTTAATGGCTCTGTCCAGCATGAATATAATTACATTTTTATTTTCTTTAGAAAAATGGAATACAGAAGAAAAATCTGCAGACTTTAAGTTTTCATTATTTGCTCTGATTTCCCTTACTTCTGCATATCCTTTTGAAATTGGAATTGAATTTGCAATAGAAACTGCTGTAAGAGAAAAAGCAAGAACTGCAAAAAGTGTAGTTATAACTTTAAATAATCTGAATTTTATAATTAGGAAAAGTCCTGTAATTACTGCAAAACAACTTAAAAGACTTATGAGTGCAAACTTAAATGAAGGCTGGATCATTCCGGAGTTTTCAAAAGTAAGAATATTTGAAATGGCACCATATTCTCCGCCAAAAATGAATGTATTTACAATACCGCATAGTGCAAGCGAACTTAAAAGAATCGTGATTACAGTTTTAATTCTTTTTCCAAAGAGGTAGTAAAGACAGCATGGCCAGAAAATACATATTCCAATACACTGAAATAAAGAATTTCTTAAGAAAAAGAACGGCGAAGCAAATTCATCTACAAAAGAAAATTCCATAGGAGAAGATGAAACAACGAATGATGGTATTACATAACCACAGAGAACTGTAAGTGTAATTCCCGAAAGGAAGAATACAGTGTCACGGATTTTATCATTGTTTTTAAAATCTGCAAATGTTTTATCAAGAAGATGTTTTATACCTTTAAGAATGACTGGTGTAAGCGGAATTAATGTAAGAACCCCGATTACTAAAAGTCTTCTGTACATAAATCCTGAGTGTTTGAATAAAAGGAACCAGACTGCCGCGATATAGACAGCACAGAGACATATGTATAATGCTCTTGCCGGTTTTTTTAATTTATAGAAAACATTTTTTGCAAGGCTGAAAAGGTTATTCATTGTCCAGTAAAGAACAAGACCGCTTGGAGAATCATAAAGGAAAATCAGGAAGAACGCTGCCATTAAATAAATCTGAAGTTTTTCTTTTAATGCATGTCCTTTAGAATAAATTGCACCGGCTATTACGTTGATGAGCGTCATTGCAACAGGCAGGACGTTTACTGGAAAATTTCCGATATGAAAAAGTGCATCAGGTGCGCCCATGTCTTTAATAAAAAGGAAAGGTTGCCCTTTGATAGCCTGGAATGTGCTTAGATACTGATATGCTGCAATGAAAAAAGGAATCTGAATAAGAAGGCTTATTGAAGAACGCAATGCCATCATTGGATGATAGTGATTCTGCCTGTAATAAGTCGAAAGAATCATATATTGTTCATCACCTTTAAAAGCTTTTTTGATTCTGTCAATTCCCGGTTTTAATTTAACCTGTGTCTGGCGTTCAATGTCCTGCCATTTTTCTGCAATGATGTACATGGGAAGACAAAGAAAAGAAATTCCGAGGCTTACGCCGATTACAGCAAGACCTGGGTTTGAAAGAATAGCATCTGCCAGTGAATAGAAAAATTCAACTATCTGATACAAAGGATAAATAATTATTGTATATAAGGCGTTAATCATAATTATCTATTATAATGGTTTTTGTCTTGTTTTGCCATAGTGAAAGAGTATACATAAGTAGAGATTTTTTTATTTCTTCCATATAAGCAGATAATCTGATAAAATAGAATGTATGCAGAACAGACCGATTTATATTGTTTCGCTCAACGGAATTGAGAATGCTGGTGGAGTTGAACGTGTCAGTTATTACTTTAATGAAATTTTATCAGAAACTTACGCTACAAAAATAATTTCAGCACCATTAAAAAAAGCCGGTAAACTTGGTCTGCTTTTAAATCCTTTCCTCATAAGCTTAAAGCTTATGTTCATACCGGAAAAATTTGTACTGTGCAATTCATGGCATGCATTTTTATGCAGGGCAGATATTTCAGTTCATCATGGAACTACTTATGGAATTAATGCGCATCTTCCGGAAACCGTTTCTTTTGGATCTAAGCTTATTGCGTGGATGGAAAAGGTAAGTGCTGAAAAAGCGAAAAATGTTCTTTCTGTAAGTAAAAACTGCTCTAAAGAACTTATTGAAAACTATAAAATAAACCCGGAAAAAATAACACTTCTTAATAATTTTGTTGATGATAAAATTTTTATTCCAGAAAAAAAAGCAGGGACCGATTCGGTAACGAGAATACTTTTTTCTGGAGCGCTTGTAGACAGGAAGGGGCTTTCTGAATTAATAAGGCTTGCTGCGTATATTGAAAACAAAAAAGACTATAAACTTCTTATTGCAACAAATACAGGATTTAATACAGAGAAGTTTAAAAATCTTAAAAACACAGAGATTAAAATTGGATTGAATATAAATCAGATGGCTTCATTTTATGCTCAAGGTGATGTTTTGTTTTTCCCGACACGTTATGAAGGGTTCAGTATGAGCACGCTCGAAGCATTGTCATGCGGTATTCCTGTTGCAGGATCTTCTTTTGCAGTTACGGATGAACTTATTAATTATAAATTCTGTAAGCGTATTGATAACTTTAATCCTGAAAAAGTTTTGGAACATATTTCTGAACTTAAGAAAAACTGGAAAGATAAAAAAGATGAAATTCATGAACAGATAAAAAAAGAATTTGGAAAAGAAATTTATAGAAAAAAGCTTTTCGACTATATACAAAAAATAATGAATGATCACGATGAAAAGCAGAGTAAATAGCGATGCTGGGTTTTAAGGAGATATAGATGCCGACAAAAGTGCCAAAGTATTCACTGATAATTCCGACAATTGGTAGAGATGTTCAAGTTGATGATTTACTTACATCGATTGAAAAATCCGGTATAAAGGATTTTGAAACTATTCTTGTTGACCAGAATGATGACGACCGCCTTGTTTCTGTTGTAAAAAAGCATAAGGTATTAAAGATAAAACATTTAAGGGCAGATTTTAAATCTGCAACTCAGGCGCGCAATTTTGGTTTTGAAAAATCTAAAGGCGAGTATATTATTTTTCCTGATGATGACAGTGAGTTTTTACCGGATACAGTTTTAAAAGTTGAATCTCTTTTTAAAGAGTTTAATCCGGATGTTTTAACAGGCCGTGCAATAGACCGAAACGAAGGTGATGCAGTATGTAATTTTAAAAAAACTTCTGCATGGCTTGATATGTCAAATTATGACGGACGTTATGTTGAATTTACAGAAGTCTATAAACGCGAAATCTTTGAAAAATATCCTTTTGATACAGAAATCGGTGTAGGAAGGTTTTACGGTTCCGGCGAGGCACAGGACCAGATGATACGCATGCTGCGTGACGGTGTTAAAGTCTATTATTCTTCCGATTTAAAGTTTTTTCATCCTGTAAAAGTTAACATGCACGAAAGCAAATCCGAAATAAAGCGTTCTTTCTTTTATTCATGTGGCTACTCTTATGTCTGCAGGAAGAACAAAGTAAAGGACGCAGACATAAGGTTAAAAAAGCTTCTTTTATACATTCCTTACTGTATGATTTTTAAGCGGAAGTATTTACGCTATTACCTGGCAGAGCTTGCAGGACTTATCGCAGGAAAATACGTAGACCTTAAATAGTGCCTGCTATCAGTAATTTGCAAATTACTTGCAATTTGTTGGCGCTTGTTATAATATATTCAACATGGCTCAGATAATCTGCAGGGATCTTGCCGTAGGCTATAACGGAATTGCGGCAGCGACCGGCATTAATTTTAAAATCGAAAAGGGCGACTATCTTTGTGTAATCGGTGAAAACGGTTCGGGAAAGAGTACGCTCATTAAAACACTTCTCAATCTTTTAAAGCCGGTGTCGGGCTCGCTTGAGTTTGGCGACGGTCTTACGCAGAATTCCATCGGCTATCTTCCGCAGAATGCAGTTTTTCAAAATGATTTTCCGGCAAGCGTTAAAGAAATTGTTTTAAGCGGTTTTCTCGGAAAGAAAAAAGTTAATGCGTTTTATTCACGAAAGGAAAAAGAAGAAGTCTCACGCATTCTTGATTTACTTGGAATTAAAGAATTGGAAAACGAATCTTTTTCTAAATTATCTGGCGGGCAGATTCAGCGTGTGATGCTTGCGCGTGCTCTTTGTGCCTGCGGAGGGCTTCTTGTTCTTGATGAACCTGTAACGGGTCTTGATCCTGATGCGATGGATGAAATGTATTCATCTGTAGAAAAATTAAACCGTGAACAGAATATAAGTGTCATCATGGTCAGTCATGACATGGATGCTGTTAATAAATATGCAAAGCAGATTTTAAAAATAGGAAGATAAAATGAATGTAATTGCAGATTTATTTTTAACGTTAAAAGATTATTTTAGTTATGATAATGTGCGTTATGCTCTTATCGTTACTGTTTTAATTTCCATCTCATCTTCTTTACTTGGAGTAACTCTTGTTTTAAAACGTTTTTCTTTTATCGGTGACGGCCTCTCGCATACAGCGTTTGGTGCAATGGCGATTGCAACTGTTTTAAAATTAACAAATACAAATCTTCTTGTAATGCCGCTTACTGTAATCTGTGCTGTAATTCTTCTTGCGCTTTCTAATAATTCAAAGATAAAAGGGGATGCAAGCCTTGCGCTCATAAGTGTTACGAGTATGGCGCTCGGTTATTTTTTAATGAATGTTTTTTCTGCAGCTGCAAATGTTTCGGGCGATGTGTGTTCGACTCTGTTTGGTTCAACTGCGATTTTAACTTTAACGCTCGGTGATGTGTGGCTCTGCGTAATTGCTTCTCTTGTTGTCGTCGTGCTTTATATTTTTTATTACCACAATATTTTTGCTGTAACTTTTGATGAACAGTTTGCGCAGGCAAGCGGAATAAATGTAGTGCTCTACAATTTTATGATTGCAATAATCACTGCTATCGTAATTGTTCTTGCAATGAATCTTGTCGGTTCACTTTTGATTACAGCTCTCATTGTTTTTCCGGCTCTCGCTGCGATGAAAATTTTTAAGAGCTTTAAAAAAGTAATTATTGCAGCAGCTGTCTTTTCTATTGTAACTTCTGTTTCGGGAGTTCTGTTTTCGATTCTGCGCTCGACTCCTGTCGGTGCGACAATCGTTATCTCGCAGGCAATATTTTATATCGTTATATTTTTATGTTCATTAAAAACCGCAAAATAATCTCTGTAATTTTTTTATCGTTTTCTCTTTCGCTTCTGTCTGCTGCTCCGGCAAAAAATCAGAAGGTTATAGATCTTACCAAGTTGAACAAAATTATGCTCTACACGCAGGTTTATAATATGGCATGGACTCCGGATGAGTTTCGTGGAACTTACGTAAAAATCAAAGGCAGATTTTATTCTGCCGTAAATCCAGAAAACGGAAAGACTTTTTATGCGGTTGTCGTATCCGACATGGCCGGCTGCTGCATGGCAGGTCTTGATTTTATCTTAGGCCCGGAACTAAACGGCAAAAAGCTTCCTGATAAAGAATGTGACATCGAAGTTCACGGCACTTATGTCATCACGATTATGGACGGGTTTGAGTATCCGCATATCGAAGCGGACTTTCTGGCATATTAAAAATCCGGCAACTCAAGAATATAATAAAATCATTCAACAAATTTTAGCTCTCGGCAATGCCGCCTGAATGGCTAACGGCTTCCGCGCTCCGCTTGTGCAGATGTTAGCCATCAGTCGCCGTATGCCTGCGCTAAAATTTGTTTAAGTGATATGTCTGTATATTCCAACGCCGGATTTTTAATATGCCAGATTATGTCGGTCGGGGTCGGGTCCTGATGAAAAAAAGTTTAACTGTGCAGGGGGATTGGACAAAACAATCAAGAGACGCGGAGCAGAAACAAACTAAACTGTTATAGAAGTGGCTGGTAAAACGGGAAAAAAAGCAGGCGACCGCAGAGCCATTCTGCAGGTTCGCAAGTGGCTGTAGCCACGCGTCGGATACCACTTACCTGCAGTCATGGCTAAGCTGGTCGTGCTTTTTTGGTAGTTTTGCTGGCTAGTTGCAGGGTGTATTCCTTTCGCGCAGTTGTACTTTTTTCTAGTTTTGTGATATTATAAACTAACTAAATAACCAGGCCGGGAACGGCTCTTGATGGGGGATTTTTATGAAATTTGGTCATTTTGATGATGTAAACCGTGAATATGTCATTACAACTCCAAGAACTCCTTATCCGTGGATTAACTACCTCGGAACTCAGGGTTTCTTTTCGTTGATTTCTAATACAGCAGGCGGATATTGTTTTTACAAAGATGCACGTTTAAGACGCATCACACGTTACCGCTACAATAATGTTCCGATTGATATGGGTGGAAGATATTTCTACATTAACGACAACGGAACAATCTGGAACCCTGGATGGTCTCCTGTTAAAACAGAACTTGATTCTTACGAATGCCGCCACGGTATGGGTTATACAATCATTACAGGTAAGAAAAACAACCTTAAAGCAGAAGTTACTTTTTTTGTTCCGCAGAATTATGACGGAGAAGTTCAGCAGGTTGTATTTACTAATGAGGGAACAGACTCTAAGACTTTTAAATTCTGGTCATTTGCAGAATGGTGTTTATGGGATGCACAGGACGACTGTACAAACTTTCAGCGTAACTTTTCTACAGGCCGCGTAGAAATTAAAGATTCTACAATCTATCACAAAACAGAATACCGTGACCGCCGCAATCATTTTGCATTCTACACAGTAAACGATAAAATTGACGGATACGATACAGACCGCGATACATTCATCGGTCTTTACAATGGATTCCACAATCCGCAGGCTGTTCTTGACGGAAAATGCGGAAACTCTCTTGCAGACGGATGGTCTCCAATTGCTTCTCACTACAAGGAAATTACTCTTGCTGCAGGTGAATCAAAGACTCTTGTTTTTGTTCTCGGTTATGTAGAAATGCCGCAGGATAAAAAATTTGAATCTGACGGAAAGACAATTAACAAAGAAAAAGCCCTTGCGATGATTGATAAATTCAATTCGCCAGAAAAAGTTGCAGAAGGTATGAAAGAGCTTCGTGCATACTGGGATAAGCTTCTTGGCATTCTTAATGTCAACACACCGGAAGATAAAGTTAACCGCATGGTTAATATCTGGAACCAGTATCAGTGTATGGTTACGTTCAACCTGTCACGCTCTGCTTCTTACTTTGAAAGTGGAATCGGCCGTGGAATGGGATTCCGCGATTCTAACCAGGATATTCTTGGATTTGTTCATCAGATTCCTGACCGTGCACGCGAAAGATTAATTGACATTGCATCGACACAGCTTCCTGACGGCGGATGTTATCACCAGTATCAGCCGCTTACAAAAAAAGGAAATGCAGATATCGGCGGTGACTTCTCTGATGATCCGCTCTGGATGATTCTTTCTGTTTCTGCATACATTAAAGAAACTGGAGACTGGTCAATTCTTGATGCAAAAGTTCCTTATGATAATGATGAATCAAAAGCAAAGACAATGCTTGATCACCTTACTGTAAGCTTCTATCACATCGTAAAAAATCTTGGACCACACGGACTTCCTCTTGCAATGAGAGCAGACTGGAATGACTGTATCAACCTTTCATGCTTCTCTGACACACCGGGAGAAAGTTTCCAGACATATACAAATCCAAAATTCAAAAAAGAAGGCGGATATTCTAAAGTTGCAGAATCTGTTTTTGTTGCAGCACTCTTTACTTATGTCGGACCAAACTTTGTAGGAATTTTAAATCATCTTGGAAAGAAAAAGGATGCAGAAAAAGCTCAGAAAGAAATTGGCAGAATGAAGAAAGTAATGATGGCTTCTGCATGGGATGGAAACTGGTTTATGAGAGCATACGATGCAAACGGCCAGAAGATGGGTTCTAAAGAATGCGAAGAAGGACAGATCTTTATTGAACCTCAGGGTTTTGCAATCATGTCTGACATCGACAAGGACGCAGCAAAGAAGACTCTTGCTGCAATCGATGAACGCCTTAACACACAGCACGGTCTTGTTCTTAACAACCCTGCATTCTCTAAGTATTACATTCAGTATGGAGAAATCTCTACATATCCGGGCGGATACAAAGAAAATGCCGGAATCTTTACTCACAACAACGCATGGATTATCTGTGCTGCAGCTTATGCAGGTGAAGGAAACCAGGCATTCAAGTACTACTCAGAAATTGCACCGGCATTTACAGAAGAAACTTCTGATCTTCACAAGACAGAACCTTATGTATATGGTCAGATGATAGGCGGAAAGGACGCAGGAAGCGACATCGGTCAGACTGGAAAGAATTTCGGTCAGGGTAAAAACTCATGGCTTACAGGAACTGCCGCATGGAACATGGTTGCAATTTCGCAGTACATTCTCGGAATCATGCCGGACTTTGACGGATTAAAGGTTGACCCTTCAATTCCTTCACAGTGGGATGGATTTACAGCAACAAGAAAATTCCGTGGAGCTACATATAAGATTACGATTAAAAATCCAAATCATGTATGCAAGGGAGTTAAGTCTCTCGTAGTTGACGGACAGCAGATTGACGGCTGCGTTGTTCCTTATGTAGAAGGAAAAACAGAAGTCAATGTTGAGGTTGTATTAGGTTAGTAATTTACAGACAATGCGCTGCCTGCGCATTGTCTAAAAAATTATAAAACCTATTGACACTTTTTTTAATATTATATATTATAACTAATCATGCGGGTGTAGCGAAGCTGGTTATCGCGCTGGCCTGTCACGCCGGAGATCACGGGTTCGAGCCCCGTCACTCGCGCATTTAGCCTTCCTGCAAATGGAAGGCTTTTTTATTGCCGTAAACCAAACTGCAACAGTTTGAAATTATTACAAAGACTGCAGAATGAAAAATCTGATTGACGCTCTTGAAAAAAATTCAACTCTCACAAAAGAAGAATTTACCTTTCTTATAAAAAATCACGATGAAGAAACAGACCGTTATGCTGCCTCAAAAGCAAGAAAAATTGCAGATGACATTTACGGCAGGGACATTTATATCCGAGGTCTTATTGAATTTACAAATTACTGTAAGAACGGCTGTTATTACTGCGGAATAAACTGTACTAACCGCGATGCAGAGCGCTATCGCCTTTCGGACGAAGAAATTCTTTTATGCTGTGAAAAAGGTTATGAGCTTGGATACAGAACCTTTGTGCTCCAGGGTGGAGAAGATCCTTTTTATACAGACGATAAAATCGCCGCTATAGTAAATTCAATTAAGAAAAAATATTCTGACTGCGCTGTAACGCTTTCTATAGGCGAAAAAGAATACGACAGCTACAAAAAATTTTTTGATGCGGGAGCCGACAGATATCTTTTGCGTCACGAAACTGCAGACAACGCGCATTACAGAAAGCTTCATCCAGAAAGCATGTCGCTTGAACACAGAAAAAAATGTCTTTACGATTTAAAGGAAATCGGCTACCAGGTTGGCTGCGGCTTTATGGTTGGAAGTCCTTTTCAGACGGCAGAAAATCTTGCAGATGATTTTTTATTTATTCACGAATTAAAACCGCATATGGTTGGAATAGGGCCGTTTATTCCGCATGAAAAGACGGTTTTTGCAGATAAAAAGGCCGGAACGTTAAAAGAGACATTGTTTTTTTTAAGTTTATTGAGGATAATGGAAAAGAGAGTTCTTTTGCCGGCAACAACTGCGCTTGCTACGATAGATTCAACTGGAAGGGAAAAGGGAATACTTGCAGGAGCGAATGTCGTAATGCCAAACCTTTCACCGGTTGGAGTAAGAAAAAAGTACAAACTCTATGACGGCAAAGTGTGCACGGGAGAAGATGCCGCAGAGTGCAGGTTCTGTCTTGAGCGCAGAATTGAATCTATCGGTTATCATGTTGTTGTAAGCCGCGGAGATTACAAAGCTTAAGGAGTTTAAATGATAGTTTCTACAAGAGGAAGATATGCTCTTAGAGTTATGATTGATCTGGCAGAACACAGAGGCAGTGAAAGAATTGCGCTCAAGGAAATTGCAGAGCGTCAGGGCATATCACAAAAATATATCGAAAGCATAATGACTCTTCTTTCTAAAAACGGAATCGTAGACGGAATGCACGGTAAAGGCGGCGGCTACAAACTTACACGCAGCCCTGAAGATTATAAAGTAATAGAAATTTTAAAACTCACAGAAGGAACTCTTGCCCCTGTTGCATGTCTTGAAGAAGACTGTGAACCATGTCCAAGAAGAAAAACATGCAGGACAGTAAAGATGTGGGAAAAATTATACAAAACCATTACGGATTTCTTTGATGGAGTTACAATCGCAGATTTGTGCGAGAAAAAATAATTGCTTTTTGGAGAATTAAAAAATGCTGCTGATTGGAGTTAAAAAAGAAGATGGATGGCTTTGTTCTCAGTGGAAATTAACATATCCGACCGGATGGGAAAATATCTGCAGGGGCATAGCGGCAGTTTATGATTATTATGACGGAACAGAAATCCTTTCAAGCAGATTTCCTGCTCCTGAGGGTGAAGTACTCGAAATAAAATCTAAAGAAGATATCATGAAGATAGAAGAGGGCAGCTTTTTGACAATTAGAGGAATGTCAAAAATACTTAAAGTTCCCCTGATGATGTCGATTTATAATCAGACTCAGGTTGTAAATGTTTCGACCATTGCTGCCGGCGAAGAATTTAGTGAAGCCGATTACGAAAAATTTAATAAATCATTGTGCCAATATCTTGATAGTGTAGAACTTTATATGCACGGCCTTGGAAAATAAGGTATGAGAATATACAGAAAAATCCTTTTAGTATTATTTTTGTTTATATAACGGGTTTCCGCCAAATGTCCGTTTTGTAACTCAAGACTGCAGGATTATTGGAATTGGAAAAGGCGAAGCTTCTGACAAGGACAGATAATCAGCTTTGTCTATGGGGAATTGTAATCATAGGGGTATGGAAGCTTTTTAACTGATAAGGAGTTAAATATGAAAAAAATCTTCGTTTCATTACTGGTTCTTCTGTTATCTATAAATGTGTATTCTCAAGATATAAGCGGAATAAATATAAACGAATATAAACTTGATTCAAATATAACGTCACTTTTAGTTGAAAAAACTAAGAGAAATAATAAATTAAATATTTACCAGGAAAATAATAATATTTATGTGCTCGGCTGGTCAAAAGATGGAAAGCTTGCGTATGTTCAGGATAAAAAAGTAGAAGGCCGTGGTGGAAGCGATTTATATTTTACGATTCAAGATATGGTAAGCGGTAAAAATGTTTATTACAAAAAAATTGAATGGTATGACAGGGACAATGATAATTCTGATTTACAGGCATTTTATAAATGTATTAAAACTAATTCAGCTGAGTTTAACAAAAATTTAAAGGCTAATAAAATAATTATCAAGCCTGTAAAAACAGAACCCCTTTCTCCTACTGGTAAAAATGATGTAAATGTTGAATTTGAAATTCTCAATGAGACTGCTGTTACCGGTGAGTTTGGCTTAGAATATTCAGATTATGAAATAGCAGCCTTTAAAGGAGATAAATATAAAGTAATCTGTGAAATAAAAAAGAAACAGTGCAGTTATGTAATGGCTACTTCATATATAAGAAGCCCGTATGAAGACAGGATAGCCCTTATTGTTGCAGATGCGGAATATGTATACGAAGGCGAGGAAGTTTTTGTAAATTTCTTGGGAGTTGATTTAAGTAAAGGTTTTTTAGAGGATAATTTAAAAGGCCTGTATGATTTTAAGAAATTACCGGTTAAGGAAATTAAAGCAGAATATGGATTTCTTGTGCCAGAGCATATAGAAGATAAAGATTACCAAGACTGCCGGACTTTTAATTTGGATGATCATAAAGAGATAAAATCATTTTTACTTTATCCTTATTACAGTCATAAAAGCAAAGACCAGAAGAATAAAATTGTAATAAACAGTCAGGAATTTGTTTTTGACGGTTATCTTGAGGACACTCCGCACTTAAAATTTTATTCATTCAGTTATAAAAATAAATCATATTTAATTTTTACAAGCCCTTTAGGAAAATATTTTGATTATGAAGCTTATATTTTTGACATAACAGATCCAGAAAAAATTATTTTTTATCCAGCTCAAGACAGATATGTAGAAGCAGATTTTAACACTAATTTTATTGGAATATATAATAACGAACTGTGCTTTTTCTTTTCGACAAGGCGGTTTGACTGGAACGGACAGTATTCACTTTCACCATATTACATCAACGGTGATTCTTTTAAAAAGTTGTGTGATAAAAACGGAAATCCATACTTTGTAAATTATGCATACAAGTATAAATATGAAAGAGGCTTGATAATCGAAGATAGCAGTATTAAAGAATAAATTTAATGAAAAATTCCTCAATCGATTATATAATCTAAACATAATCTGCCTTTTAAAAGGATGTAAAAATGAAATACTACAGGGTTCACACAAAAGACATTGCTTATATAACACAGCAGCCGCGGGGAATTTTTACCGCAATCGGAAAGCTTGTTGATTCAAAAACGATGAACGAAGACGAGATTAAAGAGTACTGGAAAAACCGCGAGTATTTCGAAAAGGTGCTGCCTGTTCCGCCGTTTTATGAAGGCGGTAATCAGGAAAAGGCGATTACATGGTTTAAAGATACGCCACAGGGTAATGACATTTATGCGCAGATGACTTTTTACCGCGCGATGGCAAAAAAGTACGGCCTTGACCTTTTTATTTCTGAGTGCGATTTTGTTCCGGGTAAGATAATTTACGAAGATGATTTTCAGATTGCTGTTGTGGACTGTGTTTCTGATGGCATAAAAACTTCTCCTGTTAAATAATTAAAGGGAACTTCTAAAAACTACAGTTTTAGAAGTTCCCTTTAATATCGGGTTTGTGTATAGAAATGTCAGATTTATTTAAGTCTAAACTTTAAACAGATTTACTTCGTTTCCAATCTGTTCGATTGATTCTTTAAGTTTAGAAGAAATTTCATTTAATCCTGTGCCAGTCATGTTGATTCTTTCAGCGCCAATGGACATTTCTTCCATACTCTGTTTCATAAGGTAAGTACTGTCCTGAAGGTTTTTAACTTCTGAAAGAATATGCTGGTTTCCTTCTGCCATTTCATGACCTGCAGTCTTTACTTCTGCCGTACTGTCGTTCATTTCATGCAGAGCCTGGTTAATCTGTTGAGAACCAATTGTCTGTTCTTCCATTGCTATCTTGATAAGGCGGACGATTTCGTCTGTATCTTTGATTGCATCTGATACAGAAATAAATGCGCTGTTTGAATCATGAGAAGCAATTACAACTTCCTCGATTGATTTTCTAATACTGTTAAGCTGTTCTTTGATTGTTTTTGACTGTGTTGTAGAAGTTTCTGAAAGTTTTCTGATTTCATCTGCAACAACCGAGAAGCCTTTTCCAGCTTCCCCTGCATGTGCAGCTTCGATTGCTGCATTCATTGCAAGAAGGTTTGTCTGGCTTGCGATGTTGGAAATAACCTGGTTGGCTTCCTGAAGCATCTTAGACTGAGTTACAATCTGTTCAACTTTCTTGGTTACATCTGCCTGTTTTGAAGAACCTGTCTGTGTATCAAGAAGCAGTCTGTCAAAAGAAGATGCCATTTTATCTACAGAATTATTTACTGCCTGAATGTTACCCATCATTTCTTCAACTGCAGAAGAAGCACTTGTAACTCCGTTTGATTGATTTATGATAAGGCGTTCAAGAGAAGAAATGTTTGCTGCAATTTCGTTTACAGCTGTTGCAGTCTGCTGAACACTTTCACTCTGATTAATAATCTGTTTGTGAACGCTTTCAATGTTTGCAATGATTTCTGTGATAGATGCACTTGTGTCCTGTGTACTTGAATCCATTGCGCGTCCGACATTTTCAAGATTTGTCTGAGAACTCTTGATGTTTTTTAGAATATCCTGAAGTTTGTTTGTAAAGTTATTGAATCCCTGCACTACAAGACCAACTTCATCTTTAGATTTAACCGCAATTCTCTGTGTTAAGTCTGCGTTACCGCTTGCAATCTGATTGATAGATTTACTTACGACGTTAAGTGGTCTGACGATTGCATGAATCAGTGGAATTATGACAAAACATGCTGCAAGAGTTGATACTACAAGAATAAGAATGTCTACACGGACAAGATCCGTTAAGTGTCCGAAATAATATGAATATGGAACGGCAGACATGAGAGTCCATGTAGTTCCAGGAACAGGGTTATAGCTTATAATTGTTTTTTTGTTTATTCCAGGATAATTTATGTTGAGGCGTTTTTGATTTCCTGCAAGCATATCATCTCTTATAGGTTTAAACTCTTCATTTTCAAAAAGTTCCGGTATGTTTACATATGTCTGTTTCTGGTTTTTTGCAATTCCGAAAATGGTTGCTGTTGTTCTTGCGATGATTGCAGGATGAATTCCATCTCCCATATCAATATTTTTTACAATATCACGGAAACACGCACCATTAATTATTGCTACGATAGAACCGACAACCTTTCTGAATTTTCCATAAACAGGAACTGCGTAGAAAATAAGGATCTGTACATCTGTTTCCATGTCTGCAACAGAGCCGTCTTTTGAACGTCCTTCGAGATCCGCAGCAGAAAAGAAAATCGGATCAGTAGTAACTTCCTGCCCTGCAAGAGAGCGTTTTACATAATCCATGTCACTAAAATTTACTCTGGCGCCGCCACCATAAATTGTATAACCATCTGCATCATAGAACGCAACATTTACATAAGTTGAAGGATCTAGGGTTGTAAGGGCATTAAGCTGGGCACATTTTTCTTCAAGGGTTATGTTAGGGTCTGCATAATACGGAATGTGTGCAAGGGCCCTGATCATAGTAAAGTGTTTGTTATTTAAGTCGGCAATTTCTTTTTCAGCTTTGGAAGAAACTATATCAAGAGTTTGTTTTACGGTATTCTCCAGGGATTTTTTAGCTTCCTGAAGTGAAAAATAGCTCAGAAATCCAGTTGTAATCAAAAGGATTGCTATAACAGCAGATAAAATTTTAACACGGATGCTCTTCAAAATGACTCTCCTTAACAAGTAAATATATCGTTAGAATTTTAGCACCATTCAGCCTAAATGTCTATTTTTTTATGCTGAATTTACATAATATGGGTAAGGATTACCCCATTCTCTTGATTATTTCTTCTGCAACGGCTGTCTTTTTAAGTCCGCGGTCCATGGCTTCTTTTTCAATTGAACGGTGGGCTTCCTGTTCAGTCATATTCATGGTCTGCATTAAAAGCATTTTAGCACGGTTAACAAGTCTGATTTCTTCCATTTTTACTTTAAGCTGTGTTGCCTTGCTTGATAAAACCTGAACTTTATACTGCATTGCAATTGCAGCTTTAATCATGTTGTAAAAATAGAACTGATCAAATGGATTTGGGATAGTAATTATTCCGTAGCCTTCAACACGATAGCTGACTTCTTCAAAAAGCTGTGGGGGTGTTAATAAAAGAATTGTGCTTAATGATTCTGAAGCATCGACAGAAAAATCAATTCCATCGCCTTCAGCATAATCAACAATAATAATATTATAAACACGTTCCGCTGCACGGCGTCTTGCTTCGTTAAAATCATTTATAACTTCGGTTTCAAAAACCGGAGAAGGAAGCATAACTCCAATTGTTGAGGAAAGTTTTGAATCTTTAGTAACAATTAAAACGCTGTGAGTGTCTTCTGTCATTTTAGAATCCGAGTGCTTCCTTTATGAAAGAACTTTTTTCTGCAATAATTCTGGCAGAATCCAAAGTGTCGGGAAGTGTGCTGTATTTTCCACCTGCAGATTTTTCGAAAAGATTGTCTTTAACAGGCTCAGGTGGAGCGAGTTTGTTTTTTATTCCATCGAGTGCAGCGTTAATCAAAAGAGTAAATACGATGTAAACATTGCATTCGCTGTCCGGTGTTCTTATTTCAATACGGCTTGCATCTTCGTTTGTTGTTGCAGGAACTCGTATAAAGGTTGAACGGTTTTCGTAACCCCATGCGATTGTGCGTGGAGCCTTGCTTGAACCGAGGCGTTCATAAGAATCTTCTGTATTATTCATGTAGTATGTAAGTTCTTCTGCGTGCTTTAAAATTCCGGCAATCACATTTTCTTTTTTAGAATTGTCCGAGCATGAGATGTTGATGTGAAAACCGCTTCCGGCTTTGTCAGAAAGTGGTTTTGGTGAAAAGTCTGCATAAAGACCTGCGCTGTTTGCTCTTGTCCGTACAATCCATTTAAATGTTGCGGCATTGTCTGCTGCTGTAACTGCATCAGAGTAGTGAAAGTCGATTTCGTTTTGACCGGGACCTTCTTCGTGATGACTTGCTTCAGGCATCATTCCCATCTGTTCAAGAGTAAAACAGATTTCGCGACGGATGTTTTCACCCTTGTCTTCTGGAGCAATGTCCATATAGCCTGCATTGTCAAACGGAATTTTTGTAGGTGAACCTTTTTCATCAAGTTTGAATAAATAAAATTCGATTTCAGTTCCGAAACGGAATTCAATACCGAAATCTTTTTTTGCTTTTTCTACTGCATTGATAAGAAGGCTTCTGCAATCTTTTTTATAAGGTGTTCCGTCCGGGTAGGAAATTGTACAGAACATTCTGACAACTTTTCCTGTGTTAGGGCGCCATGGAAGAACCGAGAGTGTAGTAGGATCCGGGTGTAAAAAGAGATCTGATTTTTCCGGTGTTTCAAAACCGTATATGGCTGAAGCATCAAAGCTTACACCGTTAGTGAATGCGCTTTTGAGTTGTCCTGCCATGATTGAAATGTTTTTCTGAATACCACGTAAATCAAAAAATGCCAGTCGTATGAACTTTACATCTTCCTCTGTTACATAGTCTAAAACATCGTTTTCTGTGTACATAAAAAACCTCTTATCAAATATAACTTACTTTTTGGATGCATGCAAGAATTCTGTTTTATAGTTATTTAGAACATGCACGTAAAAATTCTACAAAGAGCGGACCTGCGTTATTTGGTCGGCTTTTAAATTCCGGGTGGAACTGAACACCGACATGGAACTGGTCTTTAATTTCTACAGCCTCGACGAGTGTTCCGTCCGGTGAAGTACCGCTTAATGTAAGGCCTGCCTTTGTCATTTCATCGCGGTAATCATTGTTAAACTCATAGCGGTGTCGGTGTCTTTCGTCGATATGAGTTTTACCGTATGCCTTTTCGAGAATTGTTCCAGGTGTGACTGTGCAAGGATAACTTCCAAGACGCATTGTTCCGCCTTTAATTACGCCTTCCTGGTTTTTCATAAGGTCGATTACAGGATGCTCGCAAAGTTCATCAAACTCGCGGCTGTTTGCATCTTTATATCCTAAAACTGAACGAGCAAATTCGATTACTGCAATCTGCATTCCAAGGCAGATTCCAAAATATGGAAGCTTGTGAGTGCGTGCGTAGCGGCATGCACAGACCATTCCTTCTATTCCCCTGTGACCGAATCCACCAGGAAGAATTATGCTTGAACAGTCTGCAAAAACTTCTGGCGCAGTTTCATCTGTTACACTGTCACTGTCTACCCATTTTATCTTTACATTTTTTCCTATTACAAAGCTTGCGTGATTTAATGATTCAACGATACTTAAATATGAATCATGAAGCTTAACATATTTTCCGACAAGTGCAATTACAACTTCTCCCTTACGCGCATGAATGGTATCTACCATTTTCTGCCAGTGTGAGATGTCACATTTTGTGCTGTTGATTCCAAGTTCGCGGCATACAACTTCGTCCATCTTCTGTTCGTGAAGCATAAGTGGAACTTCATAAAGACTGCCTAAGGTTCTGTTGTCGATTACACAGTCTTCTGAAACGTTGCAGAAAAGGGAAATCTTTTTTCTGATTTCTTCTGGGACCTGTCCGTCACTTCGTGTAACGATTATGTCTGGATGAATTCCTACAGCCATTATTTCTTTTACGGAATGCTGAGTAGGTTTTGATTTAAATTCATCACTTCCTGAAATATAAGGAACAAGACATACATGAATGAAAAGGCAGTTTCTGCGGCCGACTTCGATTGCAAGCTGTCTTATTGCTTCTAAGAAGGGCTGACTTTCGATATCACCGATTGTTCCTCCGATTTCTACAATGCTGACATCTGCCTTTTTACCGTCGATATCTTCGACTTCTGCATTCTTTAAAATAAAATCTTTTATTTCATTTGTTACATGTGGAATAATCTGAACTGTCTGTCCAAGATATTCTCCCTGACGTTCTTTATTTAAAACATTCCAGTAAACGCGGCCGCTTGTAAGGTTTGAATACTTGCTTAAGTTTTCATCGATAAAGCGCTCGTAGTGTCCCAGATCAAGGTCTGTTTCTGCACCGTCATCGGTAACAAAAACTTCTCCGTGCTGGAAAGGGCTCATGGTGCCGGGGTCAACATTCATATACGGGTCAAGCTTTTGACTTGTTACTTTAAGTCCGCGGCATTTTAAAAGACGACCAAGACTTGCCGCTGTAATTCCTTTTCCAAGACCAGAAACAACACCACCAGTTACAAAAATAAACTTTGTCATAAAAACCCCTCATTTTCTATAATCCGGCTTCATCCGGAATTTTTAAACAAAAAAAGACGCTCATCCCATATGGCGATATTAAGACCGTCAAATCGAATGAGCGCCTTTGCTCTATTTTTTTATTTTATTTCATACATCTTTTGATGTCAAGGGCTTAAAACTTTACGGATTTTAAAACCTGTGTTATTATTTTGCTATGGGTATAATTGACTGGATAGATTACAATAAAGAAATAATTCTATTTTTTGCCGTATGCGCTTTTATTATATTTGGAGCTGTTTTTTCAATTATTAAACACAGAAAAACTTCGGAAGAAGAACGTGGAAAGCGGACTGCATGGTTAGTTTTTTCCATTGTGTTTGGAATTTTGGCTGTGCCAGTCATCCTTATTTTTGTATTTATTGCCGGGATTGTTACTGGATTTATTCCTATGCACATGTGATCAGGTTTGTATGAAAAATAAAACTTTTGTAATTATAGCTTCTATTCTTTTTTCTGTCGGAATGATTATAACCATTTCGCTTTTAGCATATACATATAAACTTAAAGATAAAGCTTCTTTAACTGGAGTTATTTCTACAGAGAGGGTAAAGTAAGCTTATTATTGAATCAAATAATCTATATGAAAAAAATTACGACTGAAGATTTTATAAAATATTTTCTCATTTTATTTATTCCGCTTTTTTTTATTTTATTAAATTTATCCATATATAATGGAATTACAAGACGTCTTAAAAATCCGTACGGAGAAAAGGTAAGTGCAAAATCAATTGAGCTTGATGCATATCTTCCGTTTGATGAAAACTCAAGAATTGTAAAAATTGATGCAGATGAAAAGTATAAATTTAATGATGGAGATGTAATGCCGGTTCTTGACGGTGCTACTGCTCTTCTTCCTGTGTATTCAGCTGTTTTTAACTCGATGTATCCTGAAAGCGCTTTTGGTTTTAATGGAACTGATTTTACAAAGGAAAGTTATCTGCAGAAAAGAAATACAGCCGGAGCTTTTAAAGCTATCGTAGACGGAAGCTCTGATATAGTTTTCTGTGCAGAGCCTTCAAAAAAACAGCTTGATTTTGCAAAGGAACATAATGTTGAACTTACTTTAGTTCCTATAGGCTATGAAGCTTTTGTCTTTATCGTAAATAAAAACAATCCTGTAGATTCTCTTACAGTTGAACAGGTAAAAAGAATTTTTTCTGGTGAATACAAATACTGGAATGAAGCAGGCGGCGATAATTACAGAATTTCTCCTGTTTTAAGGGCAGAAGGAAGCGGAAGTCAGACTGCAATGCATGCATTTATGGGAGACAGAAAACTTTTAACTAAGTCAAATATTTTTTCAGGACGCGCTATCGGTTATTCTTTCAGGTATTATGTAGAAGGAATTGTTTCTGATACTAATATTAAAATGCTTGCCTTAAACGGAATTGAACCTACAAAAGAGAATATAAAAAACAAATCTTATCCGGTTTTTTCCAACTTTTATGCAATCTACAGATCTTCTGATTCTGACAGAGAGGACATTAAAAAAGTAATAGACTTTGTTCTTTCTGAGAAGGGACAGGAGATTGTTGAAAAAAGCGGTTATGTCGGTCTGTAAAATTATAACTTTGTAATATCAACAAGACTTGTGTTTTCAAGTGTAAAAGGAGATTCAAGGCACATTGCAAGTGCATTTGCAGTATCGAGCGCCGTAAGGCATTCAATGTCTCTTTCTACTGCGTGCCGGCGGAACTTAACGCTTTCGGCATCCGGATTGCGTCCTTTTGCAGATGTAGAAACGACATATGCAATTACTCCAGAATCAAGAAGGGTAATTATGTTATCCTGATGATTTTCATGTACTTTTGCAACATGTGTTACAGGAAGACCGCTTCTCTCGATTGTGTCGGCATTTCCACTTGTTCCGTAAAGCTTAAATCCAAGATTATAAAATCTTTTTGCCAGTGCCGGTAATTCCGGTAAATCCATTTTCTTTACGCTGAATAAAACTCCCCGTACATCATTTTTACCAGATTCATTGTTGGATGAAGCAGATATGCGTGGTCTTTTTTCTGGTCTTATGATTTTTATCCCTGCTGCCACCATACCCTTAAAAACAGCTTCTTCCACAGTAGGAGCAATTCCTAAAACTTCACCTGTGGATTTCATTTCCGGGCCTAAAGCTGTATCAACATCCATGAGTTTTTCAAAGCTGAAAACTGGAACTTTAACGGCAAAATAATCCGGTGTTCTGTAAAGACCTGTTCCAAATCCCATGTCTTTAATTTTTTCTCCCATCATTGCGCGTGTTGCAAGATCTACCATCGGGATTCCTGTAACTTTACTGAGATATGGAACTGTTCTGCTTGAACGGGGATTTGCTTCGATAATGTAAAGATCGGGTTTTTCTCCAGGTGCTGCGTAGATTAAATACTGAATGTTTACAAGACCTTTTGTTCCAAGTGCGAGAGCAAGATCTGTAGACTGCTTTACAATTTTTTCTTTAAGTTCATCTGTTATAGACCAGCTTGGATAAACTGCAATTGAGTCTCCCGAGTGAATGCCGGTTCTTTCTATATGCTGCATTATTCCCGGGAGAAGGACATCTTTTCCGTCACAGATTACATCAACTTCAAGCTCTGTTCCTTCCATATATTTATCGATTAAAACAGGGTTTTCAATTTTCTGACGTAGAATTATGGCCATGTATTCTTTTACATCGGCAGGAGTATTTGCAATAATCATGTTCTGTCCGCCAAGGACATAACTTGGACGAAGTAAAACAGGGTAGGTAATACGGGCCGCAGCTTCAAGAGCCTCTGCTTCTGTAAATACTGTTACGCCACGCGGACGCTTTATTCCGAGTTTGTCACAGAGTTCTTCGAACCGTTCGCGGTCTTCTGCAAGGTCAATTGAATCTGCGCTTGTTCCCAAAATAGGAACTCCCTGACTGTCGAGATATTTTGTAAGGTTAATGGCGGTCTGACCGCCAAAAGCTGCAACAACACCAAGCGGTTTTTCTGTCTTTATTACGTTCATAACATCCTGACCTGTAAGAGGCTCAAAATAAAGCCTGTCTGCAGTATCAAAATCTGTAGAAACAGTCTCCGGGTTGTTGTTTATGATTGCAACCTGATAACCCATGTTCTTTAGTGAACGCACGCACTGAACACTTGCATAATCAAATTCTATTCCCTGACCGATTCGGATCGGGCCTGAGCCAAGTACAATAATAGTGCGGTTTTGTGTATCTGACATATATGTTCCCCTATAACTGTGAAAAGCCAAAAAAAGGCGACACCACTTCTAAAAAATGATGTCGCCCTTGACTTACAGATAATATATCACTTTTGAATGAGTGTGTGAAGTAGGGGGGGAGCGGTGCAAGAAGGATGTTGCCACACGGATTGGGAATTACTAGAGAGATTATTCTTCAAAACCAATTATAATACCGAAGTTTATAAAAGAACCATCTGAAGCTAAAGGTTTAGGGTCTAAGGTTTTTATGAGGTTATTTGAACGAATATATGAAATAAAATCTGATAATTGATAATGATTTTCAAATTCAGGTAGATTTTTATTTTTAGTTGTTTCTTTTAAATTATTTGATGAAATAATTAAAACTGAATAAGGTGATGTTAATATATAACTTTGAGATTGATCCGGTGTAAAAAAAGGCCAGCCCGGTAACAGCTGTTCATATTCATAATTATTAAATTCTTTAATTTTTATCGGATCTGTATTTTTTAAATAAAGATATAAATCACCTGAAATTTTAGGCTTGAAGACGTCTTTTATTGATACAAAAAATGTAGCTTCTAGTATGGAAGCTTTAATCGGTTTTATCTTAACTTTTACAGTTTTAGTTGTTATTCTGGATTTACAGTGTGGTTTGGTTTGTTTTATAACAATAGTTTTATCTTCCGTAAAAGCATCTGTTTCATAAAGGTTTGAATTATTTTTTGTGAGTGTAGTGTTATTTACTTTTACTTCAGAAATTGTATTTCCATTATTTCCAGGAGTTACTTCAAAAGTTACATCGTCTGTTTTTAAATAACTGTATGTCCAGAGTGGAATATTATTTTCAACAGTTTCTGTTGCTCCATTTTGTGATACTTGTACTACACTTAATGTGGCATCATTAAGTACACCCTGAACATATATGTATTTAGTAAATGTTCTTGGTTGATAATACTGTCTTTGAACTTTGATGTTCAGGATATGATAACCAAGTTGTAAAAATTTTTTGGTATATTCCTTATTTGGTTTATAAAGTGTATCTGCATCATTTCGCTTTGTATAATTGAAATATAGTTTTTCGGTTTCAATTAATCTTATATTGTAATAATCGTAATCACTGTAGCCTGAAACTTCTTCATAATCTGTTGATTTTTCAATTATATTTGTGAAGGTTTCTTCTTTATAAAATTCAAAACTTGGTTCCTGTAACTGCTGGACAACTTTTATTTTTCTTATGACTTTTACATTCTGACAGCCGTCCTGTTTTATGGTTATTTCCAAGTTATTATTATTTGGTTGAAGGTCTGTAGAATAACTGTTTTTTGCATTTTGAATACTATTATTATTAATTTCTCCTGTAATTTTAGTTCCGTCTTCGGAGGTGATTGTTACAACAACAGTGTCATTTAATGATTCTACTTCCAGATATTCAAAACCGTCGTTATCTTTTTGAGAATTAGGTGTGATTGGATTTCCGTTTGAAGTAAAAACAATAACTGGCGGTTTAAGGATTTTTTCTCCAAGAGCACTGTTTGTTGAAACAATGGAACTTTTTAAACCGTTTTTGCCTTTTACCTGAACAGTGTAGTTGTAATAAAGATTATCTTCTTGTTCATCAAAAACATAAGAAAAAGTTGTTCCTTTTACATAGGATGAAAGCTCGCTTAAAGGTTTTTCGATTTTTGCAATCAGTCTATTATTGGTTTTTGAGTAACAGCATATTTCATAAGCTGCATCCTTATTCCAGTTTTTATTCTGATCAGGAATTGTAAATGAAACAAAATGCTTTTCCGTCTGTTGAAAGTAACTATGTGATTCTTCCTGATTATCAAGATCAGTTACCTGATCTGGCGGAGTATTTTGAATAAATGTAGTTGAATAGCATAATTCAGGATTTGCTCTTTTTAATTCTTCAATATCAGCATAGCCTGTACGGTTATCAGGCCAGAGGCATCCTGAAAGAGTTATTGTTTTCCCTTCATCGGCATAATTAAGAGCTGCTATAATTTCTATTGTGTTGAAATCTTTTTGTATCAGACTTTTTATTTGTCCTCGTGATGACAGACTAAATAAATCCCCTGGATTTTGAACTGCTAAAGTATTATGCTGCTGAGGATTTATAAGTTTTAAGTAAATAACTACGTCATTGTTTGAATCCCCGCATGCAGAAACATTTGGCTTGCCGCCTATCATTACGTGAGGCGTTACGTATTCAACTCCACTTATCTGACACGTAGATGACCAGTATTCAAAATATTCCCTTACAGGTTCTTTACATGAGAATAAAAAAAGACTTGATATAAAGAAAACATTAAAAAACTTTATTAATTTCAAAGCGCAATCCTACATTTTTATTGTATGAAAATCACAGGATGCTTCTCTCTCTCTGATTGAATTATATATCATAAATTTTTGAAAATCCAGTATTTTTTTCTAAAATCTCTATTTTTATGCTGAATTTTACTGATTATGAATTTCTTTAAGGTAAAAATCAGCTTCATTCTCTGCATTTGTTCCGTCAGGTAATGCGCTTATTGAATAGAAATATGGTGTTTCTGCGTTAAATTCTCCGGCACAGGTATCAACCATTTTAAATGAGTTTGGCGGGTATAAAAGAGTGCCGCACGAATTGGAAGAAGCCGCTTGTTTTTCTGCTTCTGCGATATTTTTAAGTTTATACAGAAACCAGTTGTCTATTTTAGTGATTTTGTGAATTTCTTCTACAGACATGAGGCTGCGTTTGATTGCCTGATAAATTGCAAAAATTCTCTGGTCGGTGCACTGATTAACTCTTGTAATTATTTTATCATCACTTTCGCGAGCAAAGGCTGGAAGATCAAGAGAATCAGTTTTAAGTTCAGCGCCGCGGACAGCCTTTAAAATTGCTTCTTCAAAATTCTGTCCGATTGCCATGACTTCTCCGGTGGCCTTCATCTGTGTTCCGAGCTTTCGTGCCGCATAAACAAATTTGTCAAACGGGAACTTAGGCATTTTTACGACAACATAATCGAGAACAGGTTCAAAGCATGCAGAAGTTTTTTTAGTAACAAAGTTTGGAATTTCATCAAGCGTAAAGCCTACTGCAATTAATGCTGCAACTTTTGCAATCGGATAACCTGTTGCTTTACTTGCAAGGGCTGATGAGCGCGATACACGCGGGTTTACTTCGATTACTGCATATTCAAAGCTGTCAGGATTTAAAGCAAACTGACAGTTGCATCCGCCTTCGATTTTAAGTTCACTTATTATATTTAATGCCGCAGAACGCAGCATCTGATATTCTTTATCTGCAAGTGTTACAGTCGGCGCAATTACTATTGAATCTCCGGTATGAACTCCGACTGGATCAAAGTTTTCCATAGAACAGACTGTAATTACATTTCCATTTGAATCACGCATTACTTCAAATTCAACTTCTTTCCAGCCTGCAATGCATTTTTCAACAAGAATCTGATGAATAGGAGAGCGGTGAAGTCCGTTGTGTGCAATTTCATCAAGCTCGCGTTCGTTGTTTACGATTCCGCCTCCGGTCCCGCCAAGTGTAAATGCCGGACGGATTATTGCAGGAAAACCGATTACATCATGAACAAAAGCTGCTGCATCTTCGTAAGTTGTAACAACCTTTGATGGAATGCAGGGCTCACCGATTGCTTCCATCGTATCTTTAAAAAGCTGTCTGTCTTCTGCTTTATCAATTGTTTCAGGAACAGCACCGAGTAACTGAACATTATGTGATTTTAAAAAACCTGATTTTGCAAGCTCCATGCTTAATGTAAGACCAGTCTGACCACCGAGTGTCGAAAGAAGTGAATCCGGTTTTTCTTTTTCTATTATTCGCTGCAAAGTTGTAAGTGTAAGAGGTTCAAGATAAATTTCATCTGCCATTGATTTGTCAGTCATGAGGGTAGCAGGATTTGAATTAACAAGGCATACTTCAAGACCGAGGCTCTTGAGTGCTCTGCAAGCCTGGTTTCCTGCGTAGTCAAATTCTGCAGCCTGCCCGATTACAATAGGACCTGAACCTATTATCATTACTTTGTGAATATCCGGATTAAGTGGCAAAATATGCCTCCTTTTTTATATGCTGAACTTAAAAAAAAGCGACACCGCTCCTAAAAAACGATGTCGCCTTTGACTAAAAATAATATAGCGAAATTTATCGGCTATGGGAAGTACCCTGAGGGGTTTAATTTTGCTCAGTTACGATAAGTTCAATCCAATGTTCCACTTTATCTGTACCTGAAGTACCGGTATTTGCGACATAAAAATATGGATTTCTTGTTTCAGGACTTAAATTATAATTATTTCTTACACATGCAACAATATAATCAATCGACAGGTAGGTAAAAACATCAGGGATTGGATCTTTATCTGTTGGATCATCTTCATACATTCCATTTGATCTGTAATATATATAATCTGAACGATTAGCTGAAGTAAACCATACAGTTTTATGAGTAAAGGTTGTCCAAGCTTTTTCATTAAAAGAGCTTTCGTTGGTAAGTGTTACAAGTTCATTCCACGGATTATCATTAAGTTTAAGAGAAAGTTGTCCGCATAACTCTGAGTTACCACCCGCATCATCTGTATCACTCCATAACTTGCAGATACCTACAGTAACAACAACCGTTTTAAATTGAATCCAAATCGTTTTTCTAGTTACAACGTCGTTACAGTACTGCCTTTTTACGGTTGCAGTAATTGTATGAGCACCGTCAACTAATGCAAGATTTGAGATGTTTCCTTCCGCAGAAGTATTATCAATTTCAACAGTCATTGTTGCATTCTCACTTTCTGCATTTGTAACAGAAATTTTTAAATATTCATTCGAAAGGAGACTATACTTAACAATATCTGCCTGCTCATTACCTACAGTAGTTGTACCGGTTACAAAACCATTATCAAATGTAATACGAGGAGCAGATGGAGTTTTAACTACATAGACATATTTCGTATCTGTTTTATCATTACAACCATCTTTTGTAAACTTTACAGAAATTATATTAAATCCATCATTCAGAGTATACGGACCATTTTTATTTTTCTCAGTTCCGTTAATCGAAACATTAATATTGCAATCTGAATTTGAGTTTGTATAATTTACTGTTGCATACGAACCGGTATATTCATAAACATTATAATCGGTTGAATTCTTAGTTGCCTTTTTATTGTTAGCCGTACAGTTTGATCCCAAAGATATTACTGGTTTTACAAGAGACTTTACAACATAAACCCTTTTTGAAATTACAGAAGAATTGCAGTTATCCTTTGAAATTGTTACATCAATCGTATTATATCCATCTGCCAGAGTATAACTGTTTGAAATATTCTGGTCAACGTTATTTATCTTTATCTGCATTTGAGAATCAGAATTTGAATTTGAAACAGACATTGACAAAGAAGTTCCGGTATACTCAATCGCATCATATGTGTATCCGCCCTTAGATAAAGTCTTTTTATTTTGAGTTCCATTTGAACCGAATGTAACAGAAGCATCCTTCAATGCAGTTATTACCGCAACTTTTTTTGTAACAGATACGGAACGACTTCCATCACGTCTAATCGTTGCATTAATCGTGTACTTTCCTGTTCCAAGCTGCTGTTCATATTTATTAGTTGAACTTGCTATTGTAGTTCCGTTTATATCGCCTTCAATCGTACTTCCATTTTCTGCAGAAATCGTACAGGTAACTTTATCATTTGCAGAATCAACTTCGATGTACTCATAATTTTCAGAATCTTTTTTACCGTTATAATCCAGAGAGAAAGTTATTCCAGGCTCATTAAGAATCTGAACACCGAGCGCACCGTTTGTAGAAACGATTTCACTTTTTAAACCGTGCTTTCCTATTACCTGTACAGTAAAATCGTAATAAAGATCTTCTGCCTGAATTGACTCAAAACAATAACTTATCGAATTACCGCTTTGCGGCATCGGCACAATCTGCTTTCCTAAAAAACTTCCGTCTTCTTTTGAATAACAGCATATTTCAAACTGTGCATCTTTATTTTTATTCTTACTTCTGTCAGGAATATCAAAAGAAACATGATGCTTTTGAGTATTCTGATAAACCTTGTGAGAACTTTCCTGGTTGCTAAGATTCTTAATATTCTCAGGCGGTGTATTCTGAATAAATGAAGTTGAATAAAATAATTCCGGGTTTGATTTTTTTAATGCAGCAACATCAGCATAGCCTGTACGGTTATCAGGCCAGAGGCATCCGGAAAGAATTATTGTTTCTCCTTCATATGCATCATCAAGCTTTGCCTTAATTTTTATTGTGTCAGGATTAATATGTTCCTGACTTATTATTGTTCCGCATGAAAGAGTAAATAAATCCTCTTGATTTTGAGATGCTAAAGTATTATGCTGTTCAGGATTTATAAGATTTAAATAAATGATTACTTCGTTATTGGAGTCTCCCTGCGCAGAAACATTGGGCTTACCGTTAATGACAGTGCACGGAGAAATATATTCAACACCGGCAACCTGACAGGTAGATGACCAGTATTCAAAATAGCCTCTTACCGGTTCTTTACACGAAAAGAAAATGACAGAGAAATTTATTACTGTCAGAAAGATAAAACACTTTTTTAATTTCAATTAAATATCCCTCAGGTTATAAAACCTGCTTCCCACACTCTCTTGGCTAAATTATAATATGAAAAAATTCAGTTGTCTACAAAATTTATCCAAAAACTCCAGTTTTTTTTTACAGAATTAAATAAAAAGGCGACACCACTTCTAAAAAATGATGTCGCCTTTGGTTTAAATTAATAATAATCGAAATTTATATTACAAGTTGAATTTAATTAATTAAGTATAATCCCTTTGCATTAAATTATAAGACATTCGTTATAACGCATCATCATGGTCTTTTCGAGCATCTTCACTATTCAAAAAATCATATTCTATCCAAATATATCCACTAGATGAATATTGCGCACTTATTCCCATCATTATTCCAAAAAGACCATCATAATTCTGGTAGTTATCAGCATTTACAAACCATGAGGCATTATAAGTTCTTGCACCTTGCATTAATGAATACATCCAATTTTCATCATCTTTAAAGTAGAATTCCTGTTTTACACGATTTTCTAAATAAAATTCACCATACTTAGATTCAAGAGGTTTAAGCACACTTTGAAATCTTGATTTAATTTCAGTCCCATATTTTGAAGTGGATATTTCGCCACTTATAGCCTTTATATAATAAAGTCCGACAGAATCACTTATCCAAACAATATATTTTTCAAAAACTGGATGTGTTTTTTTAGGTTTTACATAATATCTATCATCAGCTATATGCTCCGGTTCTTTACCACCGCAAGCAGCTTTAACCTGGTCATATGTCATACCAATATCAAAGCCAAAAGGGCCAGAACCTTTTCCAGATTTATTCATAGCAGGATAGTTTTTGGGTTTTTCTTTAAGTGTAATTTCATAACATGAAAAAACATCTATTTCGTTATCCTCAGTTATATTAAAGCAATATTTAGTCATTGAATCATCGTTTATTATGCAAAAAGGTTCTGTTAATAAGATATGATCATTCTGAAGTTTTGTAATCTGATTATAACAAGCAAGGGAATCATTAAAATCACATTTTTTTACATCAGCTGAATATTTATCATTCCAATCAACAGGAGTTACTTTTGAATCTAAAGCATATTGCTTTAGGCTTTCATAATCACAAAACCTTGTTGATAAATGAATTTTGTCATTTATATTATAAAATCCATTCTCATCAAATTTAATAAAAGTGTATTTAACAGGTTTTTTTGATGACAACCTGTAAACGAACTTCTCGACAGGCTTTTCATCTTTATCAAATGTTGTCTTGGATTTCAAAGAACCATCTTTATTATAAATTTGTTCTTCTACAAGTTTATCAATGGAAGGATTAAATTTAGCTATACTGAGAAGATTATCATCAGAATCATAAATATGTTTTTCTAGGATATTTTTTGTCTTTTTATCATAAAAACAAGTCAAATAAGTTATTAACTCATTTTTTGAATTATACTCAGTTACTTTTTCCAAAACAGAACCGTTGTATTGAAAAAGACTATACTTAACAATCTTTTTATCTTCAACATTTGTCTGCTTTTGAATTAAACCGGTGTCATAATCAAAATCCAATTTAATTTCCTGATTATCATTATAAATTGACATTGTTAAAAGATACCCATTACTTTTGTTATATTCACTGTGTTGCCCAACCGTTTTCTCATCGTAATATAAATCAATCATAATGAGAGTTGTAGTTTCTTTAATAGTTCCAACAAATGCATGATCTTTCGCAGAAAAGAGCTTACCTTCGTTAATTAAGAAAGTTTCATCGTCTTTTGTATCATACATCTTATTACTTTCAATAGTCATATATGGTTTTGCATTATGAAAAAGAGAAATATCAGAAATCGCAAAACCCCTTACCGTAAATAAAACAAAAATAGAAAATAAAAAAAATCTTTTCACAGTTACTCCTCTCTGTATATATTTATACGATAGCTTTAGCTATTCGTTTCTTAAAAGAATTATATTTATCCATGGTCTCTTCAAGACTCATAAATGTATTCTCAGCAATATTTGCTCTTAAAAACCATAGTTCAACTTCCCCCTGATAGTGACCTACACAATAAAAACCATCATGTTGCAAATCTTTATATCCAAAAAAACAGTTCTTGCAAAAATCAGATTTAATATTATGCATATTTATAATCCGATTGTTAAAAGTATTAACACACATAGGGCATTTTTTGATTACACCATTAATTGAAGGTTTATAAATACCCTTTTGCATTAATAAAGTTTTCTTTTGATTTATAAAAAATTGAAAAAAGTTATAATCATATATTATTTTTGTATTTTCCAGATTATAAATTGCTTCTTTAACCTCTTCTTTTGATTCAAAAACTTGTTTGGATAAATTGATTTCAAAAGTGGTTAATTTGTGTCTTTGTATCTTATCATATTTTATGGAATCAACTGGATGAGATACAAAAATTTCAATACTTACTGGTTTACCCTCAAATTCTGTATATAAATCTGGAATAATATCACCTAGATTCTTTTCTTTTTCAATTTCAGTAACACTAACTATCTGAACCTTACCATTAATAAGAATCGGAATCCTTTTTTCTTCATAAATAATCTCTTTAGCTAATAAATGTAATGCAGTCTGGCTACATTTGATATTATCATTTCCATTAGCATGTGCAAAATGGTGTGTTTTAATTTTTCCCTGCTTTGCAATAAGAGGACTGCCACATTCCAGACAAAAACAATTACATTTTTTACCATTCCTTACTTCATCTATATATACCGACTTACCTTCAGAAGTAACCGCTTGTAAAATATAATTATGTATCATTTTTAACCCTCCTTATTTTCGGTTTCTGCCGGCGATATCAGACCATTCACCATATTCTTCACCATCATAAGCTCTTACCCAATAATATTTGTGAGTTTTTCTATTTCCTCTATAAGTATACTTAATTGGTGAAAACATGCCTTCGGCCAATGGTTTTGCTGTAGAGATATCATCATTATCTGAGTAATAAACCATATAAGATTCTGCATATTCCACTGAATCAAAAGAAAATTCCACATTAATACCAAAAACACCATTTGGCAGTATCAATGCATAAGGATTCTGTGGTGCTGGAAGTAATTGATTATTCCGGGTAATTTTATATCCAGACTTGTCAAATTGCCGATGAGAGGTAATTAAATCATCCGAAGAAGATGATATTAAATCTTTCCAATTATTAAATCCTGCAAGTTTAGATATTACATGCTGGGCATTCATGAGTGTAAAAGAAAAATCTTCTTTTTCATCAGGAAAGCCAAAATCTTCAAAAATGGCAGAAATATCAAAGAACAGAGGTTTATACAAATATTTTTGTTCTTTTTCATTAAATGTGCGGGATTTAAAATCTTTTAAGAGATTTTTTGATTGTAATTTAAAATATTCAATATTATCCATAATTTTTCTCCTTATGGTTTGTGCTAGAGTTTTGTTTTTTTTTTGGCTCGTATCCCTGTATTGCAAAACTTTTGCACATAGGAAAAAAATTATTATTGATATGGTATGATAAAATCTTTGCACGAGCGGCGAGTTCTACCATGAAACTAAATTCATGATACGAGGGATTTTTTGAATTGTCAATAGAAAAAAGCGAAAAGAAAAATCTAGTTTTTATTCTCCCCGATTATTTCAACAAACCTGTCAAATAAAAAGTTGGTATCGTGAGGACCGCCGCATGCTTCGGGGTGAAACTGTACGCTGAATGCCGGAATATCAGTATAATCAATTCCTTCACATGTTTCATCGTTTACGTTTACAAACCTCAAGCGTGCAAAGTCTGGAAGTGATGAAGTTTCTACGGCATAGCCGTGGTTCTGGCTTGTAATGTAGACTCGGCCGGTCTTTGTATCTTTACACGGATGGTTTCCGCCGCGGTGTCCGTATTTTAATTTAGAAGTTTTTGCACCGCGCGCGAGAGCCAGCATCTGATGACCAAGACAGATTCCGAAAATCGGAATTTGTCCATAATCACAAAGTTTTTTTATTTCTTCTATCACGCCGGTATTTTCTGCCGGGTCCCCCGGTCCGTTACTGAGCATTATTCCGTCTGGCTCGAGCGTGCGGACTTTATCTGCCTTTGTATCATACGGAACAACTGTAACGCGGCAGCCTCTTTTTTCTAACTCGCGCTCAATGTTTGCTTTTGCACCAAAATCGAAAAGTACAATATGTTTAGAACTTTTTTCTGCTTCTAAAGGTTTAAAAGATGAACCATTTTGAACACTTTTTACTGCGTCGACGATGCTGTATTCACGGATTTTTTTTAGTAAAGCTTCATTTACTTCTGGTCTTTTGTCTGTTCCGCTTATAATCATACCGTTCATAACTCCGGCTTCGCGAAGACGCTTTGTAAGTGAGCGCGTGTCAATTCCACAGATTCCGATTATATTCTGCTCTTTTAGAAAATCTCCGAGACTTTTTTCTTTTCGAAAGTTTGAAGGCTTTTCGCAAAGCTCACGAACGATGTAACCGCGTACCCATGACTTTTTACTTTCATAGTCTCCGCTCATCACACCGTAATTTCCAATCAGAGGAAAAGTCTGAGTTACAATCTGTCCGTAGTAACTGGGGTCCGTCAAAGTTTCTACATAACCTGTCATTCCGGTTGTAAAAACAGTTTCACCGACTGCCTTTCCCTCTGCACCGATTGACTTTCCTTCAAAAACTGTTCCGTCTGCAAGTACTAGATACGCTCTGCTCATTTTTTAAAACTCCAGATAAACAGGGAGATCGGGATTAAAGCATGGAAGCTGAATAATATCAAGCTTAAATTTATTCTTCTTCCACCGTTCAATTATTTTATCATAATGAATTCCCTTTTTATTTTCCCTTATCAGTTCATTTACTTCGTGATATGTCCAGCCGAGATTGTCTTCGTCTGTTTTTCCGCACATTCCGTCACTTGGTGCTTTGTGAACGATTTCTTTCGGAAGCCCTGCATAATCGCCAAGTGCTACAACTTCATCTGTTGTAAGCTTACTTATCGGAGCAAAACTTCCTGCACTGTCTCCGTAAAATGTGCTGTATCCCATTGCGTCTTCACTTAAATTGCATGTATTTGCAACCATTGCGTTACCCAAAACCGCAGCAATTCCGTAAAGAGTCGTCATGCGAAGCCGCGCCGGTGTGTTTGTTTTATAATTTGAATAGTTAAAGTTTTCTTCGCTGAACTTTTCCTGCATTCTGTCAGTAAGTCCTTTGTATGCGTCTTCAATATTTATCGTAGCATGTTTTATTCCGAGAAAATCACAGACTTTTCTACTGTCTTCGATGTCACTTTGAATTCCGTTTGGAAGCATTACACCGAAAACCCTTTCTTTTCCGAGTGCGTCTGTTAAAAGCTTTGCAGTAAGTGCAGAATCCTTTCCGCCTGAAATTCCTATTACAGCCATGGCACCGCTTCCTGCATTGGAAGAAAACCAGTTTTTAATCCATTCAACACAGGAATTGTAAATAAATTCTGCATTAAAATCATAAACTTTATCAGACATACAGCCTCCAGAAAAAAAAGACGCTCACTCCATCTGCCGAAACTAATCCGGTAAATTGAATGAACGTCTTTGTTCTTAATTGTTATACAGCGAATGAAGATTATCGTCAATACTATTTCTTGACAAACAGTCGTGTTTTGATGTAAAACAAGACTAACGGCAAAGAGGTCGTAGATATTTTTCTTATGTATCTTACTTTATGTATTTTACATGCGGAATATGTCTACGGCCTCTTTTTTTTATTGATGGAGGCGTTATGAATTTTACAAAAATGCATGGCTGCGGAAATGATTACATTTATTTTGACTGCACCGGATTAAGTGCAGGTGTTCCACAGGATTTTCCGGGTGGGGCAGAAGGTGAAAAAAAGGCAGCCATAAAGTTTTCTGACAGACATTTTGGAGCCGGCGGTGACGGAATCATAATCATAAAAAAAGGAAAGACTGCTCAGTTTGAAATGGTTATGTATAACGCCGACGGAAGCAGAAGCCAGATGTGCGGTAACGGAATCCGCTGTGTCGGAAAATTTGTTTATGATGCAGGATACACAAAGGATTTTAATAATCCGCGTGAGTTTACAGTTGAATCCATGGGCGCCGTAAAAAAACTTACTGTAGTAAAGGGAAATCCCGGTGATAAAGAAACATATCTTACAGTTGATATGGGAAAGCCGGTTTTAGAAGCTAAAAAAATTCCTGTAAAGACTTCTGACCTTCCTTCGGGAAATCCTGAGTCGCGCTTAATCATGCATCCTCTTACTATAGGCGGAACTGAATACAAAACAACCTGCGTTTCCATGGGAAATCCACATGCAGTGGTTTTTATAAATAAAAAGCCTTCAGAATTTGATGTATGCAAAATCGGACCTCTTTTTGAAAACGATTCATTTTTTCCGGAGCGTACAAATACAGAGTTTGCTTATGTCGAAGACCGAAGGACAGTCTGGATGCGTGTATGGGAACGCGGAACCGGAGAAACTTTAGCATGCGGAACGGGCACGTGTGCGACTGTTGTTGCAGCAATTTTAAACGGACTTGTTGATGCAGGAGAAAAGATTACAGTTCATCTTCTGGGCGGCGACCTTGAAATTCAATGGAGCGGTAATGAAAACGACAGCGTCATTATGACAGGCCCTGCAGAAAAAGTATTTACAGGAGAAATTAATTTCTAGGAGACAATGATGAATATAAATAAAAACTTTTTAGATTTAGAAGAATCTTATCTTTTTTCGACAGTAAACAGAAAGACACGTGAGTTTGCACAGAAAAATCCTGACGCAGACATTATAAAGCTTTCTATCGGCGATGTTACAAAACCGCTTTGTCCTGCTGTAATTGATGCAATGCACAGGGCAGTTGATGAAATGGCAGATGAAAAGACATTCCGCGGCTATCCGCCTGAACAGGGATATGATTTTATCCTCGAAAAAATTCTTGAGCATGATTATATTAAACGCGGAATAAATCTTACGAAAGATGAAATATTTCTTTCTGACGGAGCAAAATCTGACTGCGGAAATATCGGAGACATTTTTGCAACCGGTAATACAGTTGCAATCTGTGACCCGGTTTATCCTGTTTACATCGACACAAACATAATGAACGGCAGAAAAAATAATATCATCATCATGAACTGCTCTGCAGAAACCGGATTTTTGCCAAAGCTTCCGTCAGATGGCGATAGAATTGCAGATATAATTTATCTTTGCTTTCCTAATAACCCGACAGGAGCTGTAGCATCAAAAGATTATCTTAAACAATGGGTTGATTATGCAAACAAAAATCACAGCGTCATTTTGTATGATTCAGCGTATGAAGCATTTATAACAACACCTGGAATTCCAAAATCGATTTATGAAATAGAAGGAGCAAAATCGTGCGCAATCGAACTCCGCTCTTTTTCTAAAACTGCAGGTTTTACCGGATTAAGATGCGGTTATACAGTTGTTCCACATGAATTAGTTTTTGACAAAGTTGAACTTAACGCATTGTGGAGACGAAGGCAGAGTACAAAATTTAACGGCGTTTCATACATAACACAGAGAGCAGCCGAAGCAGTTTACTCAGAAGAAGGACAGAAGCAGATAGAAGAAAATCTTTCGTTCTACCGCGAAAACGCAAGACTCATTTATGAAGGAGTTACTCAGGCAGGATTTAAAGCATTCGGCGGAAAAGATTCACCTTATGTATGGATGCAGATTCCACAAGGCTTTACAAGCTGGAGTTTCTTTGATGAGCTTCTTTTAAAATGCAATGTTGTCGGAACCCCGGGAAGCGGCTTTGGAAAAATGGGCGAAGGATATTTACGCCTTACAGGCTTTGGAAGCCGTGAGCGCACAATCGAAGCAATTGAACGCATTAAAACCCGGCTTTAATTATGCTGTCAAACCGCGGCTTTAGTCAGGACGTTAAAACGCGACAAATGCCACGCGCAAAAATATATTTTTAAAATAAAAAAACTGCCGGAATTGAATGGCCTATTGTTCAAAACCGGCAGTCTTTTTATAAACTTTTTAAATTGCAGCAAATCCTTTTTCGAGATCTGCTATGATGTCGTCGATGTGTTCTGTTCCGATTGAAAGTCTTATAGTACTCTGAGAAATTCCCTGGTCTTTAAGTTCTTCATCACTGAGCTGTGAATGAGTTGTAGTAGCAGGATGAATTACAAGTGATTTTACATCTGCTACGTTTGCAAGAAGAGAGAAAATCTTTAAGTTGTCGATAAACTTCCATGCTTCATCTTTTCCACCTTTAATTTCAAAAGTAAAAATAGAAGCTCCACCGTTTGGAAAATATTTTTCATAAAGGGCATGGTCCGGATGATCTTTAAGCGAAGGATGATTGACTTTTGAAACCTTTGGATGGTTTTTCAAAAATTCAACTACCTTCTTAGTATTTTCTGCATGACGATCAAGACGCAGAGAAAGTGTTTCTACACCCTGGAGGAGTAAGAATGCGTTGAATGGACTTATTGTTGCACCTGTATCTCGAAGTAAAATTGCACGGATGTAAGTTACAAAAGCAGCAGGTCCTACAGCATCATAGAATGAAACACCGTGATAGCTTGGGTTTGGAGAAGCAATCTGAGGATAGTTTCCGCTTGCCTTCCAGTTAAACTTTCCGCTTTCTACGATGATTCCGCCTAAAGTAGTTCCGTGACCGCCGATAAATTTTGTTGCCGAGTGAACAACAATGTCTGCACCGTGTTCAATCGGACGGATAAGATATGGAGTTCCGAATGTGTTGTCAATTACAAGCGGAAGTCCGTGCTTGTGAGCGATTTCTGCAATTGCATCGATATCCGGAATATCGCTGTTAGGATTTCCGAGAGTTTCAAGATAAATTGCGCGTGTATTATCTTTAATTGCGCTTTCCACTTCCTTTAAGTTGTGTGCATCAACAAAAGTTGTTGTAATTCCATACTGTGGAAGTGTGTGTGCAAGAAGGTTGTAGCTTCCGCCGTAAATTGTTTTCTGCGCTACGATGTGTCCGCCGTTTGCAGCCAGGGCTTCGATTGTATAAGTAATTGCTGCAGCTCCTGATGCAAGTGCGAGGGCTGCCGATCCGCCTTCGAGTGCTGCAATTCTTTTTTCCAATACGTCCTGAGTTGAATTTGTCAAACGTCCGTAAATGTTTCCGGCATCTGCAAGACCAAAGCGGTCAGCTGCATGCTTTGAATTGTGGAATACATAAGATGTTGTCTGATAAATCGGTACTGCGCGTGCATCTGTTGCAGGATCTGCACTTTCCTGTCCAACGTGTAACTGTAATGTTTCAAATTTATAATCTGCCATAGTTATCTCCTTAAAATCGTCCAGGATAAATTTATCCTGCAAAGTTAAAAAATTGAATTTGTTAAAAAAAGATTTTTGATTCCAGAAAACTGGACTTAAGCGGAAAGAGGGCAGGTACGCATGACTCCATTACGGAAATTTTCACGAACAAGCTTTTCAAAATAAAATTTCATTGCGCACCTCCATAAAAATTCAGGAAGAATGTTTTAACATTCAATTGTCTTTTTAAGCCGCTTCGTAATGAAATGAGAAGCGGCAGATAAAAAGCATGTTCGTTCTAAAAACTTCTCCAGATAAAAAACCGTCACCAATTTAGTCGGCTTTTTATCTAAACTCCTTTTTTAAGAATTTAGTTTGTTATTAGGATAGTTAATTTATACACTGTATTACCTACTTTGTCAATGGGTTTTTGAAAAAAAACGTGGGAAATTTTTATAAAAATTTTTTAATAATTTTTAGAATATTTATTGACAAAAATATTTTTTCGCTGTATAAAAAAAACATCAAACGACAATGAGGTCGCAGGAAGTACATTCTTGCGACCTTTTTGTTTTTTCAGTTGAATTCAATTCAACTGAAAAATACTTTAGTAAATTTTGGCAAAGGCGCTGTTTGTTTTTTGGGGGACGCTCCGAAAAATATGCAGCGCTTTTTTGTTTTAATTTGAAATTAAAGGAGATTAATATGGACGAAGTTACACCAATTTTTGGCGAGAACGTTTTTAACGAAACGGTTATGAAAGCAAGGCTGCCTAAAGAAACTTACAAGCAGCTTATGAAAACAATCGAAGGTGGAGAAAAGCTTGACGCTTCGGTTGCTACTGTTGTTGCAAATGCAATGAAAGACTGGGCAATCGAAAAAGGCGTTACACACTTTACTCACTGGTTCCAGCCTCTTACAGGAATTACTGCAGAAAAACACGACAGCTTCATTACACCAACAAGTGACGGAAAAGTCATCATGGAGTTCAGCGGTAAGGAACTTGTACAGGGTGAACCTGACGCTTCTTCTTTCCCAAGTGGAGGAATCCGCGCTACATTCGAAGCACGCGGTTATACAGCATGGGACCCGACTTCATACGCATTCATTAAAGACGGAACACTCTGTATTCCAACTGCATTCTGTTCTTACACAGGAGAAGCTTTGGATAAAAAAACTCCGCTCCTTCGCTCTATGCAGGCAATTTCAAAACAGGCTGTCAGAGTGCTTAAGCTTTTTGACGGAAACGAAGCTGTAACTTCTGTAAAAACTACAGTAGGTCCGGAACAGGAATACTTCCTCATCGATAAATCTGTTTATGACAAACGTGAAGACCTTATTTACACAGGACGTACACTCTTTGGTGCAAAAGCTCCTAAAGGTCAGGAACTCGAAGATCATTACTTTGGTATGATTAAACCTCGTGTTCAGGATTTTATGAAGGATTTAAACCGCGAACTCTGGAAGCTCGGAATCCTTGCAAAAACTGAACATAACGAAGTTGCTCCAGCTCAGCATGAGCTTGCTCCAATCTTTTCTACAACAAACCTTGCCTGCGACCACAACCAGCTCACAATGGAAATGATGAGAAAGGTTGCTGCCCGCCACGGAATGGTATGTCTCTTGCACGAAAAGCCATTTGCAGGTGTAAACGGAAGCGGTAAGCACAACAACTGGTCAATCAGTACAAATACAGGAAAGAACCTTCTTGATCCTGGAGCAACTCCAGATCAGAACGCACAGTTCCTTCTTTTCCTCTGCGCAATCATCAAAGCCGTAGATGAATACCAGGACCTTTTACGTATCTCTGTTGCAAGTGCCGGAAACGATCACCGTCTCGGTGCAAACGAAGCTCCTCCTGCAATTATTTCAATCTTCCTTGGTGATGAACTTTCAGAAATACTTGAATGCATTGAACAGGGAAAACCTTACGGAAAACACGAAAAAGAAAAGATGCAGATTGGTGTTACAGTTCTTCCTGACTTTAACAAGGATACAACAGACCGTAACAGAACATCACCGTTTGCGTTTACCGGAAATAAATTTGAGTTCCGTATGCTCGGTTCAAATGAATCAATTGCATGTGCAAACGTATTCTTAAATACAGTAGTTGCAGAAGAATTAAGCCAGTTTGCTGAGCTTCTTGAAAAATCAAAGGATTTCAAGGGCGATCTTCATGACTTGATCTTAAAGACAATCAAGGAACACAAGAGAATTATTTTTAACGGAAACGGTTATGATGATTCATGGGTTAAAGAGGCAGAAAAACGCGGACTTTATAACCTCAGATCAACACCTGAAGCACTTACACACATTCTTGATGACAAGAACGTTAAAGTATTTGAAAAGTTCGGTGTTTACAGCAGGGTAGAGCTTACAAGCCGCTTTGAGATTCATAATGAAAATTACTCAAAGATCATCAACATCGAAGCAGAAACAATGCTTGAAATGGCAAAGAAAGACATTCTTCCTGCAGCAAGCAAGTATGCAAATAAACTTGCAGAAACAATAAGCATAAAAAAGACTGCATGTGCTGAATGTGATGTTACATATGAAAGCGCAATGCTCAAAAAAGTTTCATGCCTTACATCATGCATCTACAACAAGACAGAACAGCTTGAAAAAGCAGTTATGGATGCAAAATCAGTATGTGACGGCGGAGACTCAAGCAAGACTGCTTTCTTCTACCGTGAAAATGTATTCTCTGCAATGAATGAGCTTCGTCTGTGCGCAGATGAACTTGAAACGATCACACCAAAAGAATTGTGGCCGTTCCCAAGTTACGGTGATTTACTGTTCAGCGTAAGATAATTTGTAATAAAAAAAATATAAAATAAATATTAAAGGCAAAGGCGCTACGTTCGCTTCGCTCACTACCGAGTTTGCTTTGCAAACTCGCGTATGAGGAGGAATGGTTCGTAGCGTTTTTTTTAAATTAAAAGATTTCTGACTATCACAGGAGGTTATTATGAGTGAAGTTTGGAGTGTATGGTTTTTAATTGGAGCAGCGCTTGTATTTTTCATGCAGTGCGGATTTGCAATGGTAGAAACAGGTTTTACAAGAGCAAAAAATGCAGGAAACATCATCATGAAAAACCTGATGGATTTCTGTATTGGAACTCCTATGTTCATGCTTCTTGGTTTTGGTTTAATGATGAGCGAAAACTATTTCTTTGGCTTAATCGGAAAACCAAACATGCAGCTGTTTACAAAATTTGCAGAACTTGACTGGTCAAGCTTTGTATTCAACTTAGTATTCTGTGCAACTGCAGCAACAATCGTTTCTGGATCTATGGCAGAAAGAACAAAGTTCTCTGCTTACTGTATTTATTCAGCAGTAATATCTGCAATCGTATATCCAATCGAAGCAGGATGGGTATGGAATCCACAGGGCTGGTTAGTACAGCTTGGCTTTGTTGACTTTGCAGGTGGAGCTGCAATTCACTCTGTAGGTGGAACAGCAGCATTAATAGGTGCTATTTTCCTTGGACCTCGAATTGGAAAGTACGATTATGATAAAAATGGTAAGGTAACAAAGGTTCATGCAATTCCGGGACACTCTTTAACTCTCGGTGCACTCGGAACTTTCATCCTCTGGTTCGGATGGTATGGATTTAACGGTGCTGCATGTACACAGCTTGGTGGTGTCGGTGGTCTTGCAGCTGTTTTCACAACAACAACAATCGCACCTGCAGTAGCATGTGTAACAACAATGTTATTTACATGGATCAAAAACGGAAAGCCAGATGTTTCCATGACACTCAACGCTTCCCTTGCAGGTCTTGTAGCAATTACACCAACCTGTGCAACAGTTGATGCACTCGGTGCAAGTATAATCGGTATCGTTTCTGGAATCATCGTAGTTCTTGTAGTTGAGTTCCTCGACTTAAAGCTTCATATTGATGACCCTGTTGGTGCTGTTGCTGTTCACCTTGCAAACGGTATCTGGGGAACTTTATCTGACGGTCTTTTTAACGTTGAAAGCGGTGTGTTCTACGGTGGCGGTTTTAAACACCTGGGAGTTCAGTGTCTCGGTGAATTTACAATCGTATTCTGGACAACAGTGTGCATGATTATTACATTCACTTTGATTAAAAAGCTTCATGGACTGCGCGCAAGCCGCGAAGAAGAAGTTGTTGGTCTTGATAAGCTTGAACATGGAATTGACTCAAGTTACGCAGGCTTTATCATGGCTCCACAGGTTATGACAGATGGCGAAGCTGGACTCGGCGGAGCAAGTGCCGTAACTGGAACAGTTCCAATCGAAAAAGCAGTTCCTGTTGCAAAGGCTACAAAGAAGCCTGGCGCAAAATTCCATATGGTTACAATCATTACACGTCAGAGCAAGTTTGATGAACTTAAACATGCGATGAACGATATTAACGTAACAGGTATGACTGTAACAAACGTTCTCGGCTGCGGTGTTCAGCATGGAAACGTTCAGAAGTATCGTGGTGTAGAAATGGATATGACTTTACTTCCAAAGATTAAAGTTGATATCGTTGTAAGTGAAGTTCCTGTTGACCTTGTAGTAACTGCAGCAAAAGAAGTTCTTTACACCGGAAACATCGGTGACGGAAAGATTTTCGTATACGATGTTCAGAACGTTGTTAAGGTTCGTACCGGTGAAGAAGGTTACGAAGCATTACAGGATTAATTAAGTCCGGTTAATTCTTCGGCTTTATTTTTTACGGCAGTGTATAATGCGCCCTGGTCATTTTGATTCTCGGTGATCAGGCGCACGAATACGCTGCCTGCAACTACAGCTTCTACATAGTCTGCAAGTTTTTTAGACTGTATTCCGTTTGAAATACCAAAACCACCATAAATCTTACTTCCACCAGAGGCTGCATTTTTTAGAAAATCAAGAGTATTCTGGTTGATCTGCGTATCGGTTCCAGTAATTCCTGTGCGTAATGCAGCATAAATAAATTTAAATCCTGATGATGCAAGTTTTTTTAATCTTTCAGGTTTCATTCCCGGAGCAGCAACGGGAATATTTTCCATATCATTTTTTTTACATGCATCAGTTAATCCTTCATCATTGTCAAAAGGAAAATCAGGAATTATCATTCCACTTACGCCAGCTTTTTTTGCACGTTCGCAGAATTTTTCAACGCCAGGTGTATAAATAAGAGAACCGTAACTCATAAGATAAATTTTTACATGAGGAAATTCCTTATGAAGCCGTGCAATAAATGAAAGTCCGTCATCAGTCCTGTATCCTCTTTGAAGGACTTTTGTACATGCACTCTGAATTGCCGGACCGTCTGCACTTGGATCAGAAAATGGAAGCTGAATTTCTAAAATGTCTGCACCTCCGTCAACAAGTGCACGTGCAGCTGTAAAAGCAATTTCATCAGTAGGGTAACCTGCAACAAGGTGACTCATAAGTTTTATTTTATTCATTTTGTTCCTCCCATAATTTCTGACTGGTGTACATCTTTTCCGCTCTCGAGCCTTTCAATTTCAGCGTGGAGGAAGCTTAACCACTGTTCTTTTCTGAAAACCGGACAGGTAATAAAAACATCTTTGTCTCCGCGTCCGCTCATGTTTATGATAATCGCTTTATTTTTCGGAAGCTTTGGTGCAAGTTTAATCGCTTCTGCACCTGCATGTGCACTTTCCATAGCAAAAAGAACGCCTTCATTTTTTGCAAAGAATTTTACTGCTTCGAGTGCTTCGCTGTCTCGGGCATAAGTAAATTCAATTCTTCCCTGGCGGCCAAGTGTTGCAAGCTGTGGTCCGATTCCGCAGTAATCAAGCCCGGCAGAAATCGAGCGTGTCGGAAGTGCCTGACCGTCCTCGTCCAGAAGAAAACGAGATTTATAGCCGTGCATTATTCCGTCCCTTGCTGCTTTTCCTGTCATTCTGACAGCATTCTCTCCGATGCCGTCTCCGATTCCGCCTGCTTCAACACCGATAAGGCGTGGATGTTTCTCATCGATAAAGGGTGAAAAAAATCCGATTGAATTTGATCCGCCACCGACACATGCAATCATTGCTTCGATATCAAGATTCTTTTCTTGTGCCTGGCGCTTTACTTCACGTCCGATTACACTCTGAAATTCACGGACCATATCAGGGAAGGGCGAAGGACCCAATGCACTTCCGAGAACATAATGAGTTGTATCAGGATTTGCAGCCCAGTCTCTCATAGCCTCATTTACTGCATCCTTTAGTGTTCTGCTTCCAGAAGTTACAGCATGAACTTTTGCGCCGTAAAGTTCCATTGCTGCGACATTAGGCTGCTGTCTTTTAACATCAACTTCACCCATGTAAACCGTACAGTCAAGTCCAAGTTTTGCACATGCAGCGGCGGTCGCTACACCGTGCTGACCTGCTCCTGTTTCTGCAATGATTCTTTTTTTACCCATTCTCTTTGCAAGAAGACACTGCCCGATTGCGTTGTTTATTTTATGTGCACCGGTATTTGCAAGGCCTTCAAGCTTTATGTAAATCTGTGCACCTCCTAAGATTTCTGTTGCCGTTTTTGCAAAGAGGAGGGGAGTTTCTCTTCCGATGTAATCCCTCTGAATAGTTTCCAGCTCGTCTATAAAATCCGGGTCTTTAATTGCTTTATTAAATTCTTCTTCAAGTTCATCAAGAGGTCGTCTTAAAACTTCAGCTACATATTTTCCGCCAAACTTATCAAAAAATCCGTTTTCTGAATGTATCATTTTTTTCTCCTGCTGTATTTTCAAATGCTGTTAATTTTTTTAAACAGCGCATCAAGTTTTTTATGTGATTTGATTCCGATATTTTCCTGTTCTTCAACTCCGCTTGAAATATCAATCAGTTCCGGTGAATATTTTTTGTACAGTTCAAGAACGTTATCAGGATTAACTCCTCCGGCAAGCCAGAGATTTAAATTATTATCTGATGCTTCATTTTTTTCAGAACTGTATTTTATATATTCATTTGATTTTATGTCCTGTAAAAATCTCGGTTCTCCATTTAAGAATAAATCATTTGAAACTTTTAAAGCATCTCCTGATTTTTCTGTAATAGCAAAGTAGTGTGGAATTTCAAAAAACTTTTCCGGAATGCTTTCATATCTGATTCCGTGAAACTGAATGCAGTCTAAAATTCCTTTTTTTATGTATTCATAAGCTTTTTGTGTTTCTTGTGATTCAATGTCAGTAACGACAGCAATTTTTTTTGCCTTTATATCGTTTAATACAGGAATTATTTTTTCAAATCTTCCATCCATGACATTTCTTTTAAATCCATCAGCAAAAATAAATCCGATAAAATCTGAACCGAGTTTATCTGCATAAACAGCATCTTCCGGATTTGTAATTCCACAGATTTTTATAAGCGGTCTTTTCCTCAGACTTATTATTGAAGAAATTTCATTCCAGAAATCTGCGTTTAATGTTTTTTTCGTATATACGAATGAACTTACGATTTCCTTTCTAAGTTCTGAATTTCGTGCAGCAGCTTCTCCCGATAGAAGTCCTGTAAAACCAAGACTTCCTGCAAATGAAGCGCCTTTTCCTGTCCTGATTCCGCTTTCAAATATAACTTTGGCATTTTTACCAAGAATTTCTTTTATTTTTTTTAGCATTGAACATGGTTTTAATAAATCAATTTTAAAATCGGAAAGGTCTCTGCTGTTTACGCCGCATACAATTAAATTTTTCTCTCTATCAGTCAGCATTGCAGAAAGTTTTGAAAGTTTTTTTAAATCTTCATCACTTCTGACTTCTACAAGTGAAGTCATATTAAGATTTGCTGCAGTTTTTGCCATTTTGACAAGTTTATCCGTTTCAAGAATTCTTGCAATCAATAAAACGGCATCAGCTCCAGCTCTATAAGAAACCTCTACTTCCTGTTCATCAATCAAAAAATCTTTTCTCAAAACAGACGGTGCCATTCTTCCATAAGCAGAAGAAAATTTGTCAACTGCTTTGCAGACAGCCATAAGATCTAAAAGGGTTCCCTTAAAATAATTCGATTCTGTAAGACAGGAAACAGCTCCAGCTCCTGCGGTTGCATAAGAAAATGCCGTTTCTCCTGCTTCGAGTAAAGGTGCAATATCTCCCTTGCTCGGAGATGCACGCTTTATCTCAAGAATCACACCTTTTGAATTAAGAAAAGAATGAACCTGTCTTGACCTTTTTTTCGGAATCATACAGCCGAATTCAAAACCTGACTTTTTGATGTCTTCTTTTCTTCTTTCTACGATTTCTGTAAGAATATCAGACATTATGCGCTGAGCTCCCTGTCAAGATTAAGACTTACTTCCTGGATTTCTTTAAGTTTTTTGAGGGCTGAACCGTTCTCAATCGCAGTCACGGCCATCTGATAACCTTCCTTTAGAGAACCTGCTTTTCCGCAGAGATAAAGAACTGCACCGGCATTAAGTCCTACAGCAGCTTTAATGGTTTTTCTTCCGCCACCTGTAAGAACATCCATCGCAAGTCCTGCGTTATCACTTCCATTTCCTCCGAAAAGTTCTTCTTCAGAAGCATCTGTAATTCCAAAGTTTTCAGGCTTTATAACATATCTGTTTTCATTTCCCTTTTCATCAATCTGATAAACATCAGTCGGTGCACAAGGAGAAATTTCGTCATAACCGTCACGGCTGTGAATAACCATAACTCTTTTTGCACCGAGCGATTTTGCTGCGTGTGCATAATCTTCCATTAAGTCAGTACTGTAAACACCTAGAACTTCATATTCAGCTCCAGCCGGATTTAAAAGAGGACCGAGTACATTAAAGATTGTTTTAATACCGAGTGCTTTTCTTACAGGGGCTGCAAATCGCATGGCCGAGTGATATACAGGTGCCATTAAAAATCCGAAGCCCGTTTTTTCAACAAGTTCTGCAGTCTTTTTTGGTTCTGACATTATTTTAACTCCGAGATTTTCAAAGAAGTCAGCAGCACCGCTTTTTGAAGAAACAGCCCTGTTTCCATGTTTTGCAACCGGCTGTCCACAGCTGGAAGCAACGATTGCTGAAAGGGAAGAGATGTTAAAACTTCCTTTTCCGTCACCTCCAGTTCCAACTATTTCTGCAAGACCAGTTGAATTTGTATAAGGGAATGGAGTCTTTTTCTTTAATAAAGCAGATGCACATCCTGCCATCTCTTCTGCAGTCGGAAGTCCGCGCGATGCCATAGCGGAAAGAATTGCAGCAGTAACTTTCTCATCCATCGTTCCATCAGTAAGATTTTCCATAAAGAAAGAAGCCTGGTCAAATCTTAATGGTTTTTTCTCATCAATAAGCTGACTCAAATATTCAGAAACCGGAAGATTATCCCTTCTGTAATTTAGAAATGATTTAAATAACTCCTGGCAGTAACTGCTTGCAATACTTTCCGGATGAAACTGAACACCTTCAATCGGCATTGTCTTGTGACGTATTCCCATTATGTCACCATCTTTTGCTCTTGCCGTAACTTCGAAATCTTTACTTAAAGTTGTTTCATCAATTACAAGCGAATGATATCTTGTAAACTTTGCATTTTTTCCGATTGTACGGAAAATTCCTCTTCCGTCTAAATCGATGTCTTCAACAATTCCGTGTTTTATAAATTTTGCCTGAACTATTTTTGCACCAAATGCTTCTCCTATTGCCTGATGGCCGAGACATATTCCGAGGATAGGAATCTTTCCTGCAAAATGTTTAATCGCTTCGATGCTTATTCCGGCACTGGATGGATTTCCAGGTCCTGGTGAAACAATCAGACTTGAAGGATTAAACTGATCGAGCTGTTCAACCGTACACTGATCATTTCTTACAACTTTTATCTCTTCCGATGTTGAACTCTCGAGAGCCTGCACAACATTAAATGTAAAACTGTCATAGTTATCAATTACTAAAATCATATATACCTCACTTTGTAAGCGTATCTATTAACGCTCCTAATTTTTCACAAGTTTCCGTAAACTCTCTTTCCGGTGTTGAATCAAATACAATACCTCCTCCTGCCTGGAGGTTCCATACTTTTCCCTGACGCAGAGCGCACCTTATGGAAATACAGAAATCCAGATCACCGTTACTCTGTATATAACCTACAGCACCCGCATAGAATCTCCGCTTAACTGTTTCAAGTCCGCTTAATATCTGCATTGCATTTATTTTTGGAGCACCACTTACAGTACCTGCAGGAAACGATGCTCTTAAAACCTGAATAGGTTTTATTCCATCTTTTACAATTCCTTCTGTAGTACTTACAAGATGAATTACATGACTGAAAAGTTCACATTCCATATACTGAGAAACTTTTACGCTGTCACTTTCACAGACACGTCCAAGATCATTTCTTGCAAGATCAACAAGCATAAGATGTTCTGCCTGTTCTTTAGGATTGTTTTTAAGCTGCTGTTTTAATTTTTCATCTTCTTCATCATTTTTCCCGCGGTGAATTGTTCCCGCAATCGGATGAATTATTGCTTTACCTCTTCTCACTCTGACAAGACTTTCAGGAGATGCACCTGTGAAGGCAAAGTCTCCAAAGTCAATGTAAAAAAGATATGGAGATGGATTTACTTTTCTTAGTTTTCCATAAACAGCCATTGCCGGTGCATCACATTCAATCTGAACTCTTCTGCTCGGAACAGCCTGAATGATATCTCCTGCTGTGATGTGTTTTTTTAATGCGTTTACTTTTGCAATATATTCTTTTTTTGATGCTTCAATGTCAGTGAGCATTTTATAATTGAATGTCTGATTTTCTTCTTCCAGATAAGAAAAGTCCATATTGTTCATCTGTTTTAAAAGACGTTCAAGAGCTGCGTAAAGATCTATCTGGTGTTCATTATAATTCAATCCAAAAATATGAATTTCTTCAGTAAAGTGATCAAAAATAATGTAGAGATGTCCTGCGATAAAAAGGCTTTCAGGAATATTAAGTTCATCTGTCTGCTCATAAAAACGTATGTTATCGCAGTGTTTTGCAAATTCGTAGCTTAAATAACCAAGGCCGGATGCAGGAAGGGGAAGTTCGCTTAAAGGTCCTTCAGGAGACTTGTTCTGTTCTGCTACATACATGAGTGCATCGAGAATATCAGGATTTTTTTCCCTTCCAAGAGCATCATAACTTTTTTTACCGTTTAAAAGGGCTGTATCAAAAGCTTTTTCTTTTCCTTCTATTATGAAAGTAATTTCTTCACCATCCTGTTTAATTTTAAAAGCCTCTTCTGTCATAAGAATTGAATAGCGTTCGCGGCCTTTTGCAAAACTTGCAGATTCGAGAATTCCCCGTGCCCCGATTTTTTTTGCCAGAAGATAGGGTGTATATCTTGAGTTTGAAATGCATTTATAAACAAAATCCTGTTTTTTTTCTGTGTCTGTCATATGTGCTCCAATTTCTATAAATAGTAACATTCTATACACAGTAACATATCACGCAAAAGAGATTCTGTCAATAGAAACACAAAAAAAATTTATTTTTTTGCCCGAACCTCTCCGAAGGAGATGCATCTGACTGAATGTGTGTTTAATTAATTCTTGACAATTATATTTAATTTTATTAAGATAATTTAAATCACGACAAAGAGGTCGTAGATGGAATTCTGCTGTAAAAAGCGGAGTTTTATCTACGGCCTCTTTTGTTTTTTATGGAGCTGAACATGAAAATGAAGACACTTTACGAACCTGGTTTTGAACATGATAACTGTGGAATCGGCGCTGTTGTTAACATAGACGGTAGTAAAAGTCATAAAATCGTTGATAATGCACTTAGTATCGTAGAAAAACTTGAACACCGTGCGGGTAAGGATGCCAGTGGAGAAACAGGAGACGGTGTTGGAATCCTTGTTCAGATAAGCCATGACTTTTATAAAAAAGAAGCTGCAAATCTTGTAGGAAGCCTTGATGAACGAGAATACGGAATAGGGCAGTTCTTTTTTCCGGCAAATGGCATTGATGGAGAAAAAGCACGCTTTGAAAAATGTTGTAAAGAAGAAGGGCTTAAGCTTTTGGGATGGCGTGAAGTTCCTGTAAATGCAGATGTACTTGGTAAGAAGGCCCGCGACTGTATGCCTAGCATCTGGCAGGCCTTTATTGAAAAGCCAAAGGATTGCGAGAAAGGAATTGATTTTGACCGAAAATTATACATTTTAAGAAGAGAGTTTGAAAAAGGCGCTGGTAAAACTTACGTTTGTTCTTTGAGCAGCAGAACTATTGTTTATAAGGGAATGTTCCTTGTTCATGAGCTTCGTACTTTCTACAAGGACCTTCAGTCAGAAGAATATAAATCAGCACTTGCAATCGTGCATTCGCGCTTTTCTACAAACACTCAGCCTAGCTGGCAGCGCGCTCATCCAAACCGTTTTATCGCACACAACGGAGAAATCAATACAATCCGCGGAAACGTAGACCGTATGTTAGCCCGCGAAGAAACAGTTCATTCAACAAAGCTTACAGCTGATCAGATGAAAAAGGTTTTGCCTGCAGTTGATACAACCGGTTCTGATTCTGCAATGCTTGATAACACACTCGAATTTCTTTTGATGAACGGTGTGCCTCTTCCTTTAGCAGTTATGATGTGTATTCCTGAACCTTGGAAACACGACGACAATATGCCTGGTCTTAAAAAAGATTTTTATCACTACTGGGCAACTATGATGGAAAGCTGGGATGGTCCTGCTGCAATCTTATTCAGCGATGGAGACCTTCTTGGTGCAACACTTGACCGTAACGGACTTCGTCCAAGCCGCTATTACATCACAAAAGACGGAATGCTTATTTTGAGCTCTGAAGTTGGTGTTCTTGATATCCCCGAAGAAAACATCAAAATTAAATCACGCCTTCAGCCAGGAAGAATCCTTTTAGTTGATACAGTTCAGAAAAAAATCATTAGTGATGAAGAATGTAAAAATGAATATGCAAAGCTTTATCCTTACGGTGAATGGCTTGATATGAATCTTATTCATCTTGCTGATTTGAAAATCCCTAACAAAAAGATTCCGGTTCATACACTCGAAGAAAGAAACATGCTTTACCGTGCATTCGGCTGGAATTATGAAGATGTAAACGAAATGGTTTTACCTCTTGCAAAAAACGGAGTTGAACCAACTGCAAGTATGGGTGTTGATACTCCTCTGGCAGTAATGAGTGAAAAACATCAAAGCTTATTCAGTTATTTCAAACAGCTTTTTGCTCAGGTTACAAACCCACCAATCGACAGCCTTCGTGAAAAAATCGTAACAGACACAACAGTTTACGTAGGAAAGGATGGTAACATTTTAGAACCAGCTGCTAAAAACTGCCGCGTGCTTGAAATCAATAATCCGATTTTGACCGGAACTGATTTGATTAAAATTGCAGCGTTGAATCAGCCTGGACTTAAAGCAAAAACACTTTCACTTTTAATAGATATCAGTAATGAATGTGGTAATCTTGAATCAGCATTGGATAACCTTTTCTCACAAATCGATGCTGCATATTCAGAAGGCTACAACATCATCATCTTGAGCGACCGTGGTGTAGATAAAACTCATGCTGCAATTCCTGCAATTTTAGCAGTAAGCGCAGTTGAACAGTATTTAATCAGAACTAAAAAACGAACAGCCGTTTCAATCATTCTTGAAAGTGCAGAGGTTCGCGATGTTCATCAGGCTGCAATGTGTTTAAGCTATGGTGCCCGCGCAGTAAACCCTTATCTTGCACACGAAGCAATTGCAGAGCTCATCGACCAGAAGCTTTTGGATAAGGATTATCACACAGCAATTGATGATTACAACAAGGGAATTATAAACGGAATTGTAAAGATTGCTGCAAAGATGGGAATCAGTACAATTCAGTCTTATCAGTCTGCTCAGATTTTCGAAGCAGTTGGAATTGCCCAGGATGTAGTAGAAAAGTACTTTACAAACACAGTAAGCAGAGTAGGTGGAGTAGGACTTAAAGAAATAGAAGAGGATGTCCGCTATCATCATGCTCAGGGCTTTGATCCTAATGGTCTTACAGTTAATGCTCATCTTGATTCAGTTGGAAATCATAAGCTTAGAATGGGACCAAATGCAGAAAGTCATCTTTATAATCCACAGACTATTGTTGCTTTGCAGCAGGCAACCCGTAACGGTGATTACGAAAGATTTAAAGAATATACAGCATTAGTTGATTCAAATGATCATCCACACACTTTGCGTGCCATGCTTGATTTTGATTTTGAAAAGTCTAAAGGCCAAATTAATACTGATGAAGTTGAAAGTGTTGAATCAATTGTTCAGCGCTTTAAAACAGGTGCCATGTCTTACGGTTCAATCAGTGAAGAAGCACATAAATGTATGGCAGCTGCAATGAACCACTTGCACGGAAAATCAAACTCTGGTGAAGGTGGTGAAAAACCTGAACGCCTTGGAACTGAATATAACAGTGCAATCAAGCAGGTTGCCTCAGGACGCTTTGGTGTAACAGAAGAATATCTTTTGAGCGCTAAAGAAATCCAGATTAAAATGGCACAGGGAGCAAAGCCTGGAGAAGGCGGACATCTTCCTGGTAAAAAAGTATATCCATGGATTGCAAAAACTAGATATGCAACTCCGGGTGTAGCACTCATTTCGCCACCACCACATCATGATATTTATTCTATCGAAGACCTTGCTCAGCTGATTTACGATTTAAAGAATGCAAACAGGGATGCAAGAATCAGTGTAAAGCTTGTAAGTGAAGCAGGAGTTGGTACAATTGCAGCAGGTGTTGCAAAAGCCGGAGCACAGGTAATTTTGATTTCCGGTCACGACGGTGGTACAGGTGCTGCTCCAATTTCATCTATTCATCATGCAGGACTTCCCTGGGAACTTGGACTTGCTGAAACACATCAGACTTTAATTCAAAACGGGCTTAGAGGCCGCGTAGTAATAGAAACAGACGGAAAGCTTATGAGTGGCCGTGATGTAGTAATTGCAGCCCTCTTAGGTGCCGAAGAATTTGGTTTTGCTACAGCACCTTTAATTACGATGGGATGCTCAATGATGCGTGTATGTCAGCTTGATACATGTCCGTTTGGTGTTGCAACTCAGAATGAAAAACTCAGGGCAAAGTTCCCTGGAAAACCTGAATATGTAGAAAACTTTATGAAGTTCATAGCACAGGAAATGCGCGAAATCATGGCTAAGTTTGGAATCCGCACAGTAGAAGAACTCTGCGGTAGAACAGATTTACTCAAGCTTAAAGATAAGCAGGGCTTTAAGAGAGCCGGTTTAGTTGATATGAGCAGAGTGCTCGCTGCCGGCGCTGCTGATGATTGGAAAGCTGATCGTTCTCTGTTCAACTTTGAATTAGAAAAGAAACTGGATCTTACAACTCTTATTCCTTCATATGAGAAGTTATCTCACGGATTGGATTTTACTAACGTAAAATCTGAAAAAGAAAAAAAGGAAATGTCGTTAGACATTTCGAATCCGTGTGACACTCCAATCTCGATCCAGTCTACAGACCGTACAGTTGGTACAATTCTTGGAAGTGAAATTCAGAAGAAATTCGGTAACACTCTCGAAGACGATACATTCTGCGTAAACTTTAAGGGAGGGGCCGGACAGAGCTTTGGTGCATTTATTCCAAAGGGTCTTACACTCCGCCTTACAGGAGACGCAAACGATGCATTCGGAAAAGGTCTTAGCGGAGGTAAGCTTGTAATTAAGAAGGCAGCCGGATTTGAAGGTGAGGCAGATAAAAACATCATCGTTGGTAACGTAGCACTCTTTGGTGCAACAAGCGGAACTGCCTTTATAAACGGTGTTGCAGGAGAACGCTTCTGTGTCCGAAACTCTGGTGCCACAGTTGTTGCAGAAGGATGCGGGGACCATGGCCTTGAATATATGACAGGCGGAACTGCAGTAATTCTTGGTGGAACAGGTAAAAATCTTTGTGCCGGAATGAGTGGCGGTGTTGCCTATGTAATGGATGAAAATCATGACCTTTACAAACGCCTTAATCACGAGCTTGTAAAAATGTATGCACTTGATGATGAAGAAACAACTGTTCATGATATGACAGACGAAGAAAAACTTCATTCACTTATTGAACAGCATGTTAAAGAAACAGACAGTCTTCTTGGTAAAAAAATCCTTTCTGACTGGAATAATTACCGCAGTTGCTTTAAGAAAGTCATTCCGAATGATTATCTTAGAATAATGAAAGAAATAGCGGCAGAAGAAAGAAATGGATTGGAGCATGAAGCTGCTGTTCTAAATGCATTCAAGAAGATTCTGGCATAGAAAAAACGGGGATTATATATTATAATATCCCCATGGACACAGAGCTTTTAGGCCCGGAAGAACTTCAGAAAAGAGTAAGTTCTTTTCTCAAAAATTATTATCTTAATGACATGCATAAGGACAGAGAATCTTTTTATGCCCTGACGCCTGTTGATATAAAACAATATCCTCTTGTTGCATGCGGAATTGTCTTAAACCTTATCATGGACGGCCAGCTTGCAAAGGCCGACAGGTTTATCGAAGCCCTTCCTAATACTGACATGTTTTATTTTATCAAAATCGGAATCCTTGTCGTACATCCTAAAACTACATGGAAAGAATTTATTGACCTTCTTAAATGCCTTCAGAAAAATAATATTTCTTTACCAAACGTTACGCTTACTGCTGGCCGTCCTTCTATCTTAAACGGCTTTAACGACTTTTCCAGAATAAGCCCCTTCTTACAGAAGCACCGTACAGAATTTATAGAATACCTTTCTTCGCTATATGAAAGAAATGTCTGTCCTGCAATTTACAGTCAGTGTCTTGCAGAATATTATTATCAGATTAACCGCATTATTGATGCAGAAGTTCTTGTAAGCCGCACGATAAAAGAATTTGATAAAGATTCAGAACACCGTCTTCTTTTTACAGCCCTTTACCTCCGGACAAAAATTCTTCTTGCATATGGAAAAACCGTAGACCCTGCAAGTTATATAAAATACATTCAACGATATATAGAAGAAACAGGTAAAGCAGAATTTACATACAATCTGGATTCTGCAGAAGTGATGACAGCCCTTTACGAAAGTGAGCGCGCAATAGTAAGCAGATGGTATAAAAATAAAGCGCCTGATGAATTTGTTGACTTTAACATGCTTGATACATACCGCTATCTTGTAAAATTAAGGTGCTACATTATTTTTAACAACCATACAGCTTTGATTGCGCTTGTAGAAAAGCTGCGCCCTCTTTTAGAATCTGGAAAACGTCACATGGATTTATGCGAAATAGATCTTCTTCTTTCGATAGCCCTTTACCGCGCAGAAAAAAAAGAACTTGCACTTGAAGCATTTGACCGCGCATTAAAAATTGCACGCAGAAGAAAATATTACCGCCTCATTGCAGATGAAGGCTGCGCAATTTTAAATGTTCTCATCGATTACATAAAAGAAAAAGGTGAATCAGAATTTTTAATGGAACTTCTGGAAATGACACGCAACATGGCAATAACTCATCCGCGTTATTTAAAAGCTGAATTAAAAAACAATGCAACATTTAATCAGAAAGAAATTGAAATTCTTAAACTTCTTGAACAGGGAAAATCGCGCGATGAAATTGCAGAATATTTTTTCATCAGCGAAAACACCGTAAACTTTCACATAAAAAAATTATATTCAAAACTCGAATCAACTTCTGTTACGCAGGCAGTCTGGAATGCGCGCGTTCTCGGAATAATCTGAATTTGTTCAAAAAAAACATCATTTTTTCAAATTTTAACGGAATCCGAACTTTACGAAAAACTTAAGTATTATTAAAGTTTTTAAGTGAATTTTGGTCAAAATTCGCAAAATTTATGCAGAAATTTGACTTTTTTTTGTAGTTTTTTTAAAAAACTACCATTTTAGGTAGTGTATCTATCTATAGAAAGTGTTATGTTTCTATTAACAAAAAAGGTAGGTATATGAATAAGATGAAGAGAGTATGGAGTTTATTCAGCGTAATAACAGTAATGTTTGTTTTTTTGTCCTGTGATATTTCTTATAATGAACCTGTTAAAGAATATTTTGAATACTGGGCAAAGTCTGTTACGGTCGGAAGATATGATATTGCTTCTGAAACTACTGTTTTAGACGGAAGAAAAAATATTTCTGCAGTAGACCCGATTAAAATAAATATTATTCTTACAAATCCAAAGAATTATGAGATTGAACTTGGAAATGATGACGGTGCATATTTTGTAATTTACCAGAATAATGATGAAGCAAAGACTGAAATTGCATCTTCAAAATCTGCTGAGCTCTCTCCTGATAAAACAGTAATTACATTAAGTGCAAACCTGCCTAACAATACAGAAAGAAAAGACCTTATGATAGAAGGTTACTTCATTTACTATAAAGATTCAGAACCATTTGAAATTCCATATTCATATAGTTTTAAGCAGCTCTCTGCTCCTGACAATCCAAAAAATTTAAAGAACCCGGAAAACCCGGATTCAAACGGATATCACTGCCTTCACTTTGACATGCCAAATACAGGTTTAAACAGAAACAAAGATTTAACATATAGAATTGACTGTTACTCAAGAACAACATCTGAAGACTTTGAATTTTTAGCAACTGCAGATCTTAAAGCTGAACAGACTAAATCAACCGGAAAAGCAAACGAATTTATCTATTACTTTGATCAGCAGGAACCAAGCCTACAGTATGAATATGTTGTTACAGCAATAAGCCCTGAAGGTGTAAAAAGTAAAACTGTTTCTACATCTGATGCCCTCGGACTTTGCTATGTAACAGAACCGGAAATTATTTTTGCATCAAACGGTTCATTAAATAACCTTACTGCAGAAAAAGAAGGTGAATCAGAAACTTATGACGTTGTTGAATACACTGGAGACAGCTTCTCGGTAAATGTAGTAAAAACAGATTCAACTTCTGAGCTCGATGTAAAAGTAAACGGACAGACAGTTGATGCAGATACAGTCCTCGAAGATGGATTTAATAAGATTACGGCAACAGCATCAAAAAACCGTGCCCGCCCGGTAACTGTTACCAAAAATATTTATGTAGCAAAAAAACTTGTTGAACCAAAGATTACAACTAATGCAAGCCTAAATGGAACGACTGCATCAAACAGTATAAATTATGATGTACTTCAGTACAGTTATCTTGCTTATGATAATTGTACTTACTCAATAGATAATAGTGCCAATAAAGATTCACAGATTACTTTTAAACTTGATAATTCTACTACTACAGAATTAAGTGGAACTTTAGCTGATGGCAAGCACAGCCTGGAAATAATTGTATCAAAAGACTATTGTAATCCTGTTACTGTAAAGAAAAATTATAGTGTTGGAATAAAACAGATAAATCTTTGTGTTGGCGAAATCAAGATGAAACATGAAGGTGATGATAAAGAAGATGCTGTTGAACTTGATGGAACTATTTATGCCAAAACTACAAGATCTTCAAAGATAGAAAAGAAATTTAATAGTTCTGCACTAAAAAAAGAACATTCTTATACTTTTTCAAGTAATCTTATTCTTAAAGAAAAAACAGATAAGTTTTATTTCTGGACAACAGAAATGATAGATCATGACGGATGGGGGGCCAAAGATAAACTTGGAGAAATAAAAGAAAATGATAGTGAGATGACCCGTACTCTAAAAGATCTTAAAAACAATAGATATTTCCATAAAAAACAACAGGGTGAGTCAGGCAAGTATTACAGTGAATATACTTTTACAGTAACACTTTCTGAATATGCTTTACCGTTATTAACATTTACACCTGATTTGAGTGGTGTAAGTAATGGCGGTTATGAATGTATAGAAGTGTCAGATTCAAATTCCAAAGCTAATTATTCTATTACATCACAAGAAACTGGTACTACTATATATGGTACAATTGATGATGAAGAGTTTACAGGTGAGAAAACAGGTGAGCTTGCTGTTGGAAAACACAAAATAAAAATAGTCAGTACAAAATCAGGTTCAACACCTTATATAACATACAGATATATAAACGTCCTTACAACATTTAATGAACCAAACATTTATTTCTATGCAAACAATACAGATAACAGAATAGATACATCTACATCTAATTCTCCTGTTCCTTCATATACAACTTATGACCTTACTCTAACATCAAGTGGAACAGGAAATGCAACAATGGAAATTAGTGCAGGTACCGGTGAAACTGTAACAGTCCAAGATGGCAAAAATACACTTACTGCTAAAAATGGCAGATATGAACTTGCTCTTGGACCTCACAGTCTTTCTATTGTAGTTTCAAAGACAGGATATTTACCAAAGATAATCAACAAAGATATTTATATTCAGGGTACTCTTTCTTACCCTGATATAGTAACGATTCATGACGAAGATACATCTAGTGGCTCTGGTAATAGTGAAGCAGATCCTAGAATTATTAACTACAGTTACATAGCTAATGAAACATTAAAATGCCGGGTAAAACCTGGAAACGATGGAAACACTGTTGTTGTTTATGAAAACCAGGAAAACGGTAATGTTATAAAAAATGCAACATCAAGTTTTGATGCAGGGTATGGCACAGTGAAAAAACTTGTAATTGTACAGACAAGACAGCACTGTAAAACTTTAACAAAAACAAAATACGTTAAAGGACTTATTAAGCCTGTTACACTGAGCTTTAACAATAATTCTGGAACTGGAAAACTTGAAGTATGGCTCGATGGTTTTAAGAACACTACTTTTAATTTAAAGGGAAATATTAATGTTAATAATAACTGCATGTATAATTATGAGAAATCAAAATACGAAGTAACTCAAAGACAATGGCAGACCTTAAATGATACTACTAAATATAATTTTACCATAATATGTTATACTCCTTCTGATAATATCAAACTTACAGTAGATCGCATAAGACGAGATGTTGGTTCGGGAGCAGATGAGCCACAAGATGGTTTTGGCGGTTGGTGCACTAGAACCCTTTCCGACTTAAGAAGTGAAGGCTCTGGTAGAAATTGGGTCTTTCTGTCAGATACCATTAGTTCCGGTAAGTATAGCATCCGTCCAAGAATTACTTTTACTGTTTCAGATTGAAAAAATAAATAGCCCCTGTTAAATCTGGGGCTTTCCCAGATAATATCCCTGCATTAATGTAACAGGATAATTATTTTTAAGGTAATCATATTCTTCCCGGGTTTCGACACCTTCGGCAAGAATTATGATTCCTTTTTGTTTCATGTAATTGCATATGTCAATCAGAGCCTTCTGATTGGCGGTGTTTTGGTCAATTCCGCTTATAAGCTTACGGTCAATCTTTACGATATCAGGTTTGTAAAACTCAATGCATTCTTCATCTATGTTTTTTCCTGTTCCATAATCGTCGATTGCAACCTTTTCATCTGTCTTTGATTTTTGAAACTGAGCAGATTTTGTTTTATGGGCATGATTATTAAATTCTGTATATTCAAGAATTTCAATTACAAGACGGCTTTTTAATCTGTGCTGAACCAGCTGATGAACTTTTTCGAGCATTTCATCAGAAACGTACGCTGCCGGAAAAGAATTTAAAAACAGCTTTCCCTCAAGATTTTTTTCAAGGAATTTCTTAGTCGCGTAATAAGTTGTAATGTCCTCGATTTCATTCAGCCTGTCAAGCCTCGCAAATTCGGCAATAACTTCCATCGGGGTATACGGCGAAGGCCTCATTAAAGCCTCATAGCCGTATATGGCCCCCGTCTCGACTTCAAAAATCGGCTGAAAGGCAAAGTCAATCTTCTCGGGTTGAGACATCAACTCTAATATAGAAACATCAAACTCTCTCATGCCACTAAGTATAGCATAGATGCTTTATTTGTCATTATTTTTTCAGGCAAAATTTAAAAAAAAGTCATTTTTTCCCTTATTGACACCCACTCTGTTTTTCGTGATAATTGAATGAGATTACGGCAAAGAGGTCGTAGATATAATCTTGTGTTATGCAATATTATGTCTGCGGCCTCTTTTTTTGCTTTACAGGAGTGAATATGGCACAGCCTACGGGATTTATGGATTACAGGAGAATGGAAAACGGAAATATTCCGCCATTAGTACGTATTACAAATTTCAAGGAATTTCATCCGAAACTTGACGAAAAAGAACGTCGTAAACAGGCAGCCCGCTGTATGAACTGCGGTGTTCCCATGTGCGGTTCAGCATTAAAATTAAAAGGAATGGTAACAGGTTGCCCTCTTCATAATTTTATTCCGGAATGGAACGATGCTCTTTATAACGGTCAGTTTGATATGGCTGCATGGAGGCTTTTAAAGACTTCAAGTTTTCCGGAATTTACAGGAAGGGTCTGTCCGGCTCTCTGTGAAAAAGCATGTAACTGCGGGAGTCCTGTCGTAACAGGTTCTCTTTCTGGTTCTGTCATCGAAGGCTCTGGTGCGGTGACCGTCCATGATAATGAACTGTTTATAATAGAAAAAGCATTTGAAACAGGGTACATGAAGCCGGAAAAACCACCTGTGCGAAGCGGAAAAAAAGTTGCTGTAATCGGGTCAGGTCCAAGCGGACTTGCAGTTGCAGACTGGCTTAACCGTCGTGGTCACAATGTAACTGTTTTTGAAAGGGAAGACAGGGCAGGCGGACTTTTGATGTACGGTATTCCTAATATGAAACTTGAAAAAAATATTATAGAGCGCCGTGTTAAGCTTATGAAAGATGAAGGAGTTGAATTTATTTTTAACGCCGATGTAGGCCGTTCGATTTCCGCAGAACATATTTTAAATGAATTTGATGCAGTTGCTCTCTGCTGTGGTGCAAAAAAAGCACGTGCTTTATCTGCCAGAGGAATAGATGAACTTAACGGAGAAAGCAGCGTGACATCTTCAAATACTATTCACAAAGATTCAGGATTGATGTTTGCAGTAGATTTTTTAACTTCCGTAACAAAATGCGTAATTTCTACAAGTGATGCTCTTGATAAGATTAAAATGCAGCCGACTAACGGTCAGATTGCAGAAATGCTTAATGAACGGTATGGAATAGAAGTTTCTGGAAAAAATGTTGTAATAGTCGGAGGTGGCGATACTGGAAATGACTGCTGCGGTTCTGCAATAAGACTGGGGGCATCAAGTGTTACACAGATAGAAATGATGCCTTGTCCACCTGAAAACCGTGCCTCAAATAACCCATGGCCTGAGTGGCCTAAAACTCTCAAGGTGGATTACGGGGCAGAAGAGTCAATTGCAAAGTTCGGACATGATCCGCGCATTTACGAAACAACAGTAAAAGAAATAATAAGTAAAGACGGACACATTACAGAGGTTCGGACAGTAGAAGTTGAATTTAAGATGATTGACGGAAAAAGACAGCTTGTTGAAAGACAGGGAACGGAAAAAACATTGCCTTGTGATCTTCTGCTTGTTGCCGCAGGATTTACAGGTTGCGAGGAATATACAGCAAATGCTTTCGGTGTAGAACTTGGAGAGCGGGGAACTGTAAAATCGGTTGGAGATCTTACTCCAGAATCTGCAAGTCCAAACGGGTATTCAACTACAAAAGCTAAGGTTTTTACGGCTGGAGACATGCACAGGGGGCAGTCACTTGTAGTCTGGGCCATTACAGAAGGTCGTGAATGTGCCAGACAGATAGACGGTTTTTTAATGGGAAAAAGGGATTGAAAACTTGACCGTTCAGTGTGATAATAGACATATCTCGAAGTAAGGACGGAGTATGGGAGAGTTATCAAAAAATCAGGTTTCTGACTTGTTATATGAAAAGGTTGACGCAATACTTATAGCAGATGCAGTAAGCGATTCATATAGAACAGTAAAAAAAACTGGACTTTTTGAAAAACTTCTGGATAACGAAGGCAGTTATAAAAACCTTGTAGAAAAGCTCTGGTTCCATTTAAGCGACAGTCCTGCAAAAATTGCAGATGATTACCATGTATTTATCCCTATGATAGGACAGTTTAAGGGAAAATATGTAGACCGCATTAAATTTCATATCAACGGAAAAAGTTATTTAATTCAGATTTCTATTTATCCTCTTGATGAAGAAGGAAAGCAGTACATGTTCATTCTTGATGAACTTGATAACAGCGAGTATCTTCGTGAATTCCTTACGGATAAAAAAATCGATACGATTCAAAGTTCATATCTTTTTTCTATGTACGTAGATTTGATAAAAGATATTGCGTACAGCATCAATGTAACAGAAATTTCAAGCAACCCTCAGAATTATGACGTTCAATATACAACATGGCGCAATATGATTGTAAATATGATATGGCCGGAAGATCAGAAACTTTTTCTTGAAAGAACAGATCCTGAATATCTTAAAAAGAATCTTTTTCCGGGGCGCACTGCTTCTTTTGATTGTCAGATGAAAAACCTTAAAGGAATATTTATCTGGGTTAAACTTATATTCAGCAGAACAAATACAACTAACGAAGATGATTTCAGATTTGTGTTTATGGTTCAGGATATTCATGAAAATTCAATTCAGCTCTTTGATACGCTGAAAAAATACGAAGAACTTGCTTCTAAAGATACTCTTACTTCAACTTTCAACCATGGAAGAATCGAAACAGAGATAGGAAACGCAATTGACAGTTTAAAATCAAAGGGAAGAAAATGTTTTCTGATGATGCTTGATCTGGATTTTTTTAAAAAGGTAAATGACCAGTTTGGACATTCTGTCGGTGATATTGTCCTCAAGCAGTTTGTAAAGGTTGTTGATGATTTTATAAAGCCTTATGAATTCATAATAGGAAGATGGGGTGGAGAAGAATTTGTCTGTGTATGCTATGATACTGAAATAAAAAAGCTTAAGGATATTGCAGATCAGCTCAGGATTAAAATATCAGAAGCAAGTTTTGAAAAAATTGGAAAACTGACATGCAGTATTGGTCTTACAGAAGTAAAGGTTGATGATACTGTAACCGGTGTATTTGACCGCGTAGATAAGGCTATGTACGAAGCAAAATCAAACGGACGAAATAATATTGTTGCATTCTGATATTTAATTGAGATACATAATCGGTGAGAATTTATTCAGATGAAAGAAAGTATTTTAAATTGCATCTTTTACGGCGGGATTTCAAAAGAAGAATACAAAAGAGTTGAAAAGGAAATTTTTTCAGCTAACCTTAAAAATGCCCTTGTTTTTTCATGTCTTGCTTTTGTTGCCTACATAATTCTTCTTATCCAGGTGTCATTTTCTTCAATTCTATCAATCATGGCAAGAATCTATAAAATAAGCGCAGTTTATTATTTTATACTTGTCGTTTTAACGACTGTAAATATTAAATTAAAGAGAGATTTCCGTTTAATTCCTTATATCGGAATCTGCGGTTCGCTTATTCTTGGAGCAATAATAGGAATTTTTGTAAACAGTGAAGCACAGACAACTACTTTTATAGTTTTTCTTTTTGCAGTTCCTCTTCTTTTTACAGTCAGACCTATTGCTGTTTCTCTGGTTATAATTATTTCTGATTTTATTTACATTTATCTTGTGGTTACTCATCAAAGCGGAGCTATTTATGCAAACAATCTTTCAAATGCAGTTGTATACGGTATTATGAGCGTTTTGTTTTCAAGCTATATGATGAATTTGAAAATCCGTGCATTGGCTCATGCGAAAAATTATAAATTCCTTATGGGAAATGACCAGCTTACCGGATTGAATAATCGTTTAAGCTTTGACAGATATCTTGAAAACTTAAAGGAAAAGAAAATAAGCTGTCTGATTATGAATTTTGACATAAACGGTTTAAAGCGTGTAAACGATACAAAAGGACATAAAGCCGGCGATGAATTGATTGTTGCAGCCGCTCAATGTATTTTAAAAACCTTTTCTCCGTATGGCAGCTGCTTTAGAATCGGTGGTGATGAATTTGTTGCAATTCTCGATGGTTATGTTCCGTCAAAAAAGGATCTTTGTGAGCAGTTCGAGAAAAACCTTAAATCCTGGAAAATTGATGTTGTTGAACAACTTTCCGTGGCTTATGGAATTGTGCGCATGGATGATTATGTTAACTCTACTCTGGAAGAAAAACTTCTCGAAGTAGATTCACTTATGTACAAAAATAAAGAAGAATATTATTCAAGTAATGACAGAATGCGGTGAAGGTCTGATGAGGAGAGTATTGACTGACTGACGTAATTTCATGATAATGTTGAATATAGGCAAAGACGCCGTGGATATTATCCTGACCTGGAGCAGGATTGTGTCTGCGGTGTCTTTTTTTATTTTAAATATTCCGGGGTTAGATATGGGCTTTAAAGATGAGTGTGGCGTTGCAGGGATTTTTGGGGTTGAAAATGCTGCAGGGCTTTCTTATTTTGCTCTTACTTCGCTTCAGCATCGCGGTCAGGAAAGTGCTGGAATTGCTGTCAGTAATTTAAATGCAGGTGAGAATGAGAAAAAAATCAGTCTTCACAAAGGTAAAGGACTTGTCGGCGAAGTTTTTAAGCAGTCAGATTTTGAAAAACTAAAAGGTTCGATTGCAGTGGCTCACGTGCGTTATGCGACAGCTGGCGGAAGGACAATCGAAAATGCACAGCCGTTTTTAAATACATTTAAAAACGGTTCAATTGCACTGGCACATAATGGTCAGCTTGTAAATCATTCTGAACTTCGCGAAATACTCGAAGACAATGGGAGTACTTTTTCAAGTTCAAGTGACAGTGAAGTAATTTTAAAACTCATCGTAAGAAAATTTATCGAAAACGGCGGACGGCTTGGAAGTACACCCGAAGATACTTTAAAAGACAGACACTTTATTGATTCAGTAATACAGACTGCAAAACTGATTAAAGGATCTTTTGCATTATGTATTATGACAGAAAATATGCTTATTGGAGTTCGTGATCCAAGTGGAATAAGGCCTCTGTGTCTTGGAAAGGTTGAAAACGGTTATATTCTTGCATCAGAGTCATGTGCGGTTGATGCTGTAAACGGATGTTTTATCCGTGATATTATTCCTGGTGAAGTAATAGTAATTTCTGACAAAGGAATAAATTCAATCGAATATTTAAAAGAAAAAAAACAGACTTGTGTTTTTGAATATGTCTATTTTGCCCGGCCTGATTCTGTTATTGATGGAATTGCAGTACAGGAAGCCCGTTACAAAATGGGAGAAATTCTTGCAAAAGAATCCGGTGTAGAAGCAGATGTTGTAATAGGAGTTCCTGACAGTGGAATAGGGGCAGCACTTGGATATTCAAAGGCAAGTAAAATTCCTTATGTAACAGGAATCATAAAAAATAAATATATCGGAAGAACTTTTATCGCTCCTACTCAGGCAGAAAGAGAAGCAATGGTTTTTGTAAAACTCAATGCAATAAAGAGTGACCTTTCCGGTAAACGTGTTGTCGTAATTGATGATTCAATCGTTCGTGGAACTACAAGCCGCCGTCTCGTTGAAATATTGAGAAGGGCAGGTGCGAAAGAAGTTCACTTTAGAGTAAGTTCACCACCTGTAAAATATCCATGTCATCTCGGAATTGATACACCTAGTAAAAATGAATTGATTTCCAGTACGCATGAACTTGAAGAAATAAGAAAAGAAATAGGTTCTGATTCACTTGCATTTATTTCTCTGGAAGGAATGATAAGTGCACTGCGTTCATGTATAAATGAAGATGAAAAAAAATGCGAAGGATGGTGCCGCGGATGCTTCGAAGGAATTTATCCGGCGTAAAAAACGCCCTTGATGAAAATTTCAATTCCAATACCAATAAGAATAATTCCACCGATGATGGAAGCATTTTTCCCGATATGAGAACCTGCTTTTCTGCCGATTAGCAGTCCGAAAAGGCAGATTGCAAAAGTTACGGCTCCGATTATAAGTGATGATAAAACTGCAGTTGAAAGTGAATAATCTGCTATCGTAAAACCTGCAGAAAGTGCATCGATTGATGTTGCGATTCCCTGCAGTAAAAGAGTTGAAAAACTGAGGACAGCTTTATCATCGCTTTTTTCAACATCATTTTTTTTGAGTGATTCAATTATCATCTTTGTGCCGATATAAAGCAGAATAATAAGTGCAATCCATGGTATGATTTTATGAAAATTTGAAAAAAATATAACGATAGTATGGACGCAAATCCATCCGATTAATGGCATTGTAAATTGAAAAATACCGAATACACCGGCAATTTTGAGCATCGAAGATTTTTTCATTCCAGGTTCGTTAAGGGCATTCGCAAGCGAAATTGAAAATGCATCCATTGCAAGTCCTGTTCCGAGAAGTATGCTGTTTATGAAGAAAATTATATTGAGTGACATATGTTATATTTTCCCAATAGTACAATATTGACTATAGAATGGTCAATATTGTACTTGCAATATAGTGACCTTATGTTATGATAAAAGAAATGCATTGATTATCAGTCAATATGAGCGTCTGAAAATCGATGAAGAGAGGTATAAATGAAAAAAATTTCTTTAACGCTTGTATGCTTTCTAAGTTTATTTCTTTTTATGAACTGTGAAACAACATCTACTGTGTCAAAAGTTGAAGGAAGCTTAAATGAAGGAGTTGCTGCCCAGGACTATCAGGGGTTGAAAAGAGTTGTTGCTATTGCACGTTTCTCAAATGAAACTGAATATGGCAAAGGCGCTTTTTATGACAAAGAGAATGATCCGTTAGGAAAACAGGCTGTAGACATTCTTTCTGCAAAGCTTGCTGCCAGAGGAAAGTTTATTCTTCTTGAAAGAGCAGATGCAGATAAAATTCAGGCTGAAATCGATAAGCATGGAGCTGCTTCTATAAAAGTTCCTGCTGATTACCTTATCATCGGATCTGTTACAGAATTTGGCCGCAAGGTAACTGGTGAAGTTGGATTCTTATCAAGTGCAAAAAAGCAGGTTGTTGAAGCTGGCGTAAATATTCGTCTTGTTGATGTTCATACAGGACAGATTATTTATTCTGAAGAAGGAAAAGGTGAAGCAGAAAGTTCATCTAAAACTGTACTCGGAATGGGTAGTGTTCAGGGATATGATGCAACATTGAGTGATAAAGCTATTTCTGCTGCTATCGAAATGCTTGTAGATAACATTGAACAGACTTGTATGGACAGACCATGGAAATCTTATTTCCTTTCTTATGACAGCGAAGGAATTATCATTGCCGGTGGTGCAAAGCAGGGACTTAAAAAAGGTTCTGTTTTATCAGTATATGAAGCTGGTAAAAAAGTTAAGAATCCTCAGACAGGTATGTTGGTTACTCTTCCTGGAAAACAGGTTGGAAAGGTAAAAGTTCTTTCTGTAGGTGGAACCACAGTGGCAGATGAATATGCATATGTTGAACTTGTCGAGGGAGCAGTTGACGCAGCTCGTTTAGCTAAATACGAAATTCAAGGAGAATAGGAATGAAAAAATCTGTCGGAAGATTTGTAAAAATTGCTTTAATTTCATTTATTGCTTTTTTTGCATTTTCTTGTGCAACAAGTAAACCATTGTATTCATGGTATGATTATCAGAAAGATTATTATAATTATATAAAAAAGGCTGATAATAAATCATTGGATGAACTTATCAAGACTTATGAAAAAATTATTGAAAAACAGAAGGCAACTCGTGGAACAGTTCCACCAGGAGTCTATGCTGACTATGGTTATATCCTTATGAAAAAAGGAAAGACGGCAGAAGCAAAAGCTATGTTTGCTAAGGAAGTAGAATTATATCCTGAATCTGAAGTATTTGTAGGAAGCATTTTGAAGAGGTTAGCAAAATGAAAAAAATTATAACACACATTTCAGCAGTTCTTTTGACTTTCTTAGTAATGTCATGTACTTCATTAACAAAGGAAGTTGCATTTCCGAAGATGTATGAAGAGAAGCCGGTAATTTTCCTCATCATGCCACCAATTAATAATTCTAATAATGCAGATGCAAAGGATTATTTCTATACAACATTAAATGTTCCAATGGCAGAAGCAGGATATTATGTTCTTCCACCAGTAATGACAATGGAAACACTTCAGCGTGAAAGTGCATACGATTCAGAAAGATTTATTAATGGTGATCTTAAAAAATTCAGACAGATGTTTGGTGCTGATGTTGCAGTATTTACTGTAATCAAAGACTGGAGAAAAGCTCCAATCGGTGCAAAGATTATCATTGAAATTGATTACATTTTCAGATCTACAAAGACAAACGAAATTATTTATCGTCGTGATGGAAAGATTGTATGTGATACATCTACCGGTTTCAATTCAAGTGGAAGCCTTTTGGGTTCACTTGTAAAACTTACAGCAGATGCAGTTAAAACGGCTGTAACTGATTATTGGTCTATTGCAGTTTCTTGTAACCAGGTTGCTCTTAGTGATATGCCTTACGGAAAATATCACCCTCAGTATGGAGCAGATGGAAAGATGACTGCTATGCCGACAAAAGTTGATATGACTTCTTCTAAATAAGCAGAAGGATAATATTAATTATTTTTTCTGATACGAAGAATTATCAGAAGCGGAGAACTGTATTTTGAATATGGTTCTCCGTTTTTTTTATCATAAAGATATTTAAGTTTATGAGTTTAGTGAAAGTTCTACTCCGCATCCAATCGACTCACCAGTCAGTAAGCGATATCCTGCATCGCATGAAATATTATTGTGCGTAAAGAGATCCCGCACAGAAAACGATAAAAATGGAAATGGACATAAAAAAATCGGGTAAGGGAGATTCGAACCCCCGACCTCAACGTCCCGAACGTTGCGCGCTACCAACTGCGCTATTACCCGTAATCAATAACAATAATTTATCGACATTTTAGACGACTGTCAATCACTTCCTGATTGTTGACATTTTTGGCTCAGTATCTTAGTTTTAATTTATAAGCTTTATGAACGCTTTTTTTTATGAATCACTTGTTTCGATTTTTTCTCAATGTTCTGTCTGCTCAAGGCGGAGCGCAAAAACTTTTTTTAAAAATAATTCAATCTGTGTAAATGGCAAAGAAGTAAAAGATTTTAAAATTAATGTAAACCGCTTGACTGATGTAATTACTGTAAACGGAACAAAGCTGAAAATTACTCCTCACATCTACATCATGATGAACAAACCCAAAGACGCAGTATGTTCAACTGTATCAGACCGGCATAAAACAGTGTTTGATTTTCTTCCAGAGGATTTTAAAGGCTTAAAATGCGGCGGCCGCTTGGATTCTGACACGACAGGGCTTCTGCTTTTTTCTACAAACGGCGCTTTCCTTCATAACATTACTTCTCCCGAAAATAAAATTACAAAAACATATCATGTAATTCTTCGCGATAAAGTTTCTGCCCCTGATATGACAGAATACAAAAACGCGGCCGCCGGTGGCATTACAATTCCTGCTCAGAAAAAATCTCCTTTACAGAAATGCGCTCCAGCCTTTATAGATTTTATAAACGAAAGTGAGTGTAATATTACAGTTACCGAAGGAAAGTTTCATGAAGTTCGCCGCATTTTTCTTGCACTTAAAAACGAAGTAGTTTTTCTTAAACGGATTGCAGTCGGCTCTCTTGTACTGGATGAAAATTTACAGGAAGGGCAGTGCCGCCTTATTTCTCAGAAAGAAGCAGAAAAGATATTTAAAAATAAGTAACAGCCTTTATTATAAAATTCAGCATGATAAAAAAAACGCCGTCTTAAAAAAGACGGCGTCATTTACTTAAGAAGTATGCCTTGTGGCAAACTGGTACACTACTTTACTTACTAAGACGTGCTTCCAAGTCATTGAGGCAGTCATTAAGTTCTTTTGGAAGGTGAGAACCGAATTTTGGATAGTGGTTCTCACGAATGTCTTTAACTTCCTTTAACCAGCCTTCTGTGTCAACCTTAAGGATTTCTGGAAGAGTTTCTTTGTAGTAGTCTGCAAGACCGTCTGTAATGATGCTTCCATCTTTTGGCATAAATCCGATAGGAGTATCAACTGCATTGTCTTTTCCGTCACAGCGGTCAAAGATCCATGCGAGAACGCGTGAGTTGTCACCGTATCCTGGCCACATAAATCCACCAGGAAGTTTGTCATTGTTTTCGTCTTTGCGGAACCAGTTAACGTAGAAAATCTTTGGAAGCTTGTCCTGATCTTTTGCTGCTTTTCCAACGTTTACCCAGTGCTGGAAGTAGTCACCCATGTTGTAACCGCAGAATGGGAGAATAGCAAACGGGTCGCGGCGGATTTTTCCAACTTCTGCTGCATTGATTGTAGAAGCTGCTGTAATTTCTGAACCTACGATAGATCCGAGGAATACACCGTGGTTCCAGTTGCGTGCCTGATGTACGAGAGGTACAGTAGAAGGGCGGCGTCCACCAAAGAGAATAGCAGAAATAGGAACACCTTTTGGATCTTCCCATTCCGGTGCGATACATGGACACTGTTTAGCAGGTGCTGTAAAGCGTGCATTTGGATGAGCAAATTCTTCACCCTTAGGAGATTTGTCTTTTGGAAGTGCATCACGAGTCTGTCCTTTCCAGTCAACAAGCTTTCCTTTTGCAGGATATCCGATTCCTTCCCACCAAACGTCTCCGTCTTCTGTAAGAGCACAGTTTGTAAAGATTGTATTTGAAGAAGCAGAAATAAGAGCGTTCTTGTTTGATTCATCAGATGTACCAGGAGCAACACCAAAGAATCCTGCTTCCGGGTTAATTGCATAAAGACGTCCGTCTTCGCCGTATTTCATCCATGCAATGTCATCACCGATTGTTTCAACTTTCCAACCAGGAATTGTAGGAATAAGCATTGCAAGGTTTGTCTTTCCACATGCAGAAGGGAAAGCACCTGTAACGTATTTAACTTCGCCCTGTGGGTTAGTAAGTTTAAGAATAAGCATGTGTTCTGCAAGCCATCCTTCTTCGCGTGCAAGAACAGTTGCGATACGGAGTGCAAAACATTTTTTTCCGAGAAGAGCGTTTCCACCGTAACCAGATCCATAAGACCAGATGAGGTGTTCTTCCGGGAACTGTGAAATATATTTGTGTTCAACATCAGCACATGGCCAGATACCGCCGTCTGTTTCGCCGTTGTTGAGTGGTTTACCAACTGAGTGAAGACATGGAACAAAGTCACCGTCTGTACCGATTACATCAAGAACCTGTTTTCCGGCTCTTGTCATGATGTCCATGTTAAGTACAACGTATTCAGAGTCTGTAATTTCAATTCCGTTTTTAGAAATAGGAGATCCGAGTGGTCCCATGCAGAATGGAATTACATACATTGTTCTTCCGTGCATACAGCCTGTGTACAAGCCTTTCATTGTTGCTTTAAGTTCAACAGGATCAATCCAGTGGTTTGTAGGACCTGCATCTTCTTCTTTTACAGAAGAAATAAAAGTACGTCCTTCAACACGGGCTACATCGCTTGGAAGTGAACGGAACAAAAAGCTGTTTGGTTTTTTTGCCAATGGAGTTGCCAGCCCTGCGTCAACACACTTTTTCATCAAGCGGTCGTATTCTTCTTTTGAACCATCACAAACGTAAACATCGTCTGGTTCACACATCTTAACAATTTCTTCAACCCATGATTTAATCTTCGGGTTTTTAATGTCATTGATTGTCATATAGACTCCTTATAAAACCTCTGAACAGGGCAGAATCTGTATAAAAATTCAGCCTGGACAAAAGCAAATAATTTACATTCGGTTAGAGTAAATATATGAAATTTTCGAGTTATTTTCAATATATATGGGTTTGTTTTAAATGGTGATTGTCAGCAGGGCACCTTCGATTTTGTGGTTTTCTGTGTATGAATTTGAGGCTTTTATAGTACCGCCGAGGGCTTCTGTTATGGTTTTTGCTATGGAAAGCCCGAGTCCCGAGCCGCCTGCAGTTCTTGTGTGGGCATCATCACCCCTGTAAAAACGGTCAAAAACGAATGATACGTCTTTGTCAGAGAATCCCGGCCCGTTATCCAGAATTGAAACAGTAGTTTTATTGTCCTTATCCTGAGTAAGCGAGATTTTAAGTACGAGAGGTTTTGGACAGAATTTGATGCTGTTGGAAATACCTGTCATCATTACCTGATGCAAAAGCTCATAGTCTGTATTGAGGATAATATCTTCCGGATAACTCATTATTATTTTTGCTGAACTGTCTATGGACGTAATTTCAGTTGAAATCTGAGAAGCAAGTTCACTAAAGAGAAATTTTTCTATAGCCGGTTTTATCCTTCCACTTTGGATGCGGGACATCTGAAGAAGATTTTCAATGATAGCCTGCATGGTTTTTGTTTCGCTGATAATCATGTTTATTGATTTTTCAAGCTGTTCAGGGTCATTTTTACCCCAGCGTCTCAAAAGATTTGCCTGCCCCAGAATTACTGCGACAGGAGTTTTAAGTTCATGAGAAACATCACTGGTAAACTGTCTTTCTCTATCAAAATCTTTTTTTAATCTGATGAACAGATTGTTAAAAGTTATTGCAAGTGAATCAAGTTCATCGCCGTTATTCTTTAAAGGTAAAAGTGTATCAAGTGTGGAACTTGAAATCTGTTTTGCAGCTATCGTCATTTTTACGACAGGCTTAATCATTCTTCTGGCAATAAAATATGCAATGAGATAACAGATTAAGAAAATCGGGATGAAGGAAATTAAAAATATTCTCGGAAGCGATTCTTTACTTTGAAACATCGAGTCGTTTCCAAGATCAACCCAAATCTGAATAAAATAATTTTCATTCGCTACTTGAGTAATCTGCTGTGCTTTTATCGTATAGTAATAAATTCTCTGACCTACATTTTCACGGTCTTTTTTTACTGTGTATTGCTGCGATCTTCTTTTTGTCTGTTCAAGAAGGGGAAGTTCATTGCTGTTAGAAAGAATGATGGTAACATCCTTTCCGTCTGCCTTAAAAATTTCATAAAATAAAAATTTTGGAACACGAAGTTCTTTATCTGTTTCTGAATCGATGTGCTGCTGTGCAACTCTGTCGATAAATGAAGCCCATCTTTTTATTTCTGTATTTTTCTGATCAAGAAAATCGAGCATCTGAATCCTTGAAAAGAAAAGTGTTAGCCCGATTACGATAAATACAAGAATAAAAGTAAATCTAAAAGCAAGTTTTGCTGCGACAGAAAGTTTTATCGATTTCATTATGTAATACCTGTTTATTTTCCGAGCATTTTATAACCGACGCCACGGACTGTTTTGATGTATTCCTGTTTAATCGTGTTATCGATTTTAGAACGCAGATAACCGATGTACACATCAACAGTGTTGATATCGATATAATGTCCTACACCCCAGATTGCTTCAATCAATTCATCACGGGAAAAAACTGTATCCGGATTTTCCATGAATTTCTTTAACATAAAAAATTCAGTCTTAGAAAGATTAAGAGGTTCTCCGTTAAGTTTTACAGACATTTCCTGCGGAATCATTTCCAGATCTCTTATTTTTATAATTGAATTTGTTCCAGGCTCTTTTGCCGTTCTTCTTAAAACTGCACGCATTCGTGCAAGAAGTTCTTCGATTTCAAACGGTTTAGGAATATAATCATCAGCACCGGCGTCAAGTCCGTTTACTCTGTCGTATGTATCACCACGTGCAGTCACCATGATAACCGGAACGTCAGAAGTTTTTCTGATTCTTCTTAAAACTTCCAGTCCGCTTATTTCCGGGAGCATAATGTCAAGCAGTATGAGTGACGGATTGAATTTTTCAAAATCGTCAAGCGCTTTACGGCCGGTATTTGAAACCTTAGTTTCAAATCCTTCGTGCTTGAGTTCAAGATCGATAAAATCGCTTATTCCAGGGTCATCTTCTACGATAAGTACTTTTTCTACATTCTGTTCCATAATTTTGTCTCTTTAATTGATATATTCATTATAAACTATAAAAAAACATTTGTAACTATATAAATATAAGAGAATTCTTAACTTTCTTTTATGAACTTTTAATGACATTTGCTTGTTGTAAGTGTATATTATGATTAACCACTTAAATGAAGGGGGACGAAAATGAAAAGAATTACAAAGATTACAGCTTTTCTGACTATAGCCTTTAGCCTTGGTTCATCACCACTTTTTGCAAGATCTATGGCAGACAGGGCTTTGGATAGAGCAGAGAGAAGAGCTGAAAGAGAAGACAGGGAAGAACGAAAAGAAAAAGCAAGACCGGAACCAAAAGAGACTCCGGCACCAAGACATAAAGATCATGCCAGGCCGAAACATGATGCTCCGTCTCCGAGATCAAGGGTAACACCTGCTCCGACGCCAAAAGCACCACCACCAAAGCCGGCACCATCTTCAAGACTTGGTGTAAAGCCTGGCGTAAAACCTGGATTAAAACCGGCTCCACGTCATGCTCCGCCACCACCACCGGCTCCAAAACCAAAGGCAAAACCGGCTCCGCGCCATGCTCCGCCGCCACCACCTCCAGCTCCAAGACCGAGGGTACAGCCGGCTCCGCGTCATGCTCCGCCGCCACCGCCACCACCTGGAAAATCAAGAAGAAGGAGAAGAGGTGCTAAAATTGTGGTAGTTCCGCTTCCTGTAGAACCTGTTATTGAAGTTACCGAAGTAATTGTTCAGAAAACAGAAGAAGCACAGCCTGTTGTAACAGAAGAAATAGATGAAAACGGCAACACAGTGGAAAAAACTGTTACTACTACAACAACAACTGTTACTAAAAAGAAGTCAAGAAGACAGCGTAACGCAGAAGTATTTAAATAGTTTATTTTTTGAGACGTAAGTTTCGGAGGATGTCACAAGAGGCTCCAACGGGTAATTTGTGATAGAATAGGCTTACGTCTCTTTTTTTTGCCGGAACTTTAAAAATATTTAATTTTTTTTATTGAATTAAATAGAACTAAGGTTTATAATATCAGTGTTATGACTGCCAATGATGGTTTAGACAGGCTTTTGTCTGCTTTTGAACGGTATTACACTGTAAATAGGGAGAATCTGCATGGTCCTTTTGATGCAGAGGCAGAATTCCGTTCGCAAAATGAAAAGTATGTTCTTATAAAATCTGCCCAGATCGGCAGGATTGATTCAAACGAATACGTTTATTTTTCCGTTAAACAGAATTTAGATTTTTTTCTCGCATCCGAGCTCTCAAAAATTGCATGGGAAACAGGGCTTAAAAAAGTTCAACCGTATAATGGACATAAAAACTCAGATATTGTTCTTGTAATTATAGCTGACTCATTTTCTGAAGGTTTTGAAAGACAGGCACGGAAAATTAAATTTTCAAAAAGTTATAAATTAGGACTTTTCGGTTACAGTAATTTCCGTTTTGCTGCGGTTTCTATGTCAGACAAAAAGGTTGCGGTAAATTTTCACGGAAGAGATTTAAAAAAGATGATTATTAAAAACGGAATCATCGATTGATGGTTTAAATTGAATTTTTTTAAATAACTTTGGCCTTATGTTGCGTAAGTGACTTAGACATATATGTAAATTAATGCTTTCTAATATGGAGGAAAAAAATGACAGCATTATTGATTATCATCGCTGCTGTAATTCTGCTTATTGCCGGATATGTTTTTTACGGTTCATGGCTTGCTAAGCAGTGGGGGATCGATCCTACAAGAAAAACACCTGCCTATGAAAAAGAAGACGGTGTAGACTATTGTGCAGCAAAACCTGCAGTTTTGATGGGACATCACTTCTCATCAATCGCCGGAGCAGGTCCTATTAACGGTCCTATTATGGCAGCAGTTTTTGGTTGGGTTCCTGTATTTTTGTGGTGTATCATCGGAGGAATTTTCTTCGGTGGACTTCAGGATTTTGGTTCTCTTTTTGCTTCTATCCGTCACGATGGAAAATCTGTTGGAGAAATCATCAAAGATTCAATGGGTTCAAAAGCAAAGAAACTTTTCATCATTTTTGCATTACTTGTTCTTATTCTTGTAATTGCTTCTTTTGTTAATGTAGTAGCTTCTACATTCCTTACAGCTGTTCCTACAGCAGAACAGATTGCAGAAGGTGCTGTTATGCCAAAGACTTTTGGTTTTGTAACAAAGGCTGATGGTCTTACAGGTAATCAGACAACTGCAATGATTTCCATTCTCTTTATCATACTTGCTGTAGTTTATGGTTTTGTTACAAATAAATGTGGTGTAAAAACTCTTCCTGCTACAATTGCCGGAATTATTGGAATTGTTTTAATTGTTATGCTCGGCCTTAATGTTGGTTTTGCAATGACAAGAACTGCATGGATTGTATTTATCGGTGTTTATATTGCTGTTGCTTCTTTAATCCCTGTATGGATTATGCTCCAGCCACGTGATTATCTTTCTTCATTCCTTTTGTATGCAATGATGCTTATAGCAATAGCAGGTATTGTAATCTGTGCATTTACAGGATCTGCACGTAATGTTGCATTTAATCTTCCTGCATTTACAGGATGGAAACAGGTAACAGGACCTATTTTCCCTGCATTGTTCATTACAGTTGCATGTGGTGCATGTTCTGGATTCCACTCACTTATTTCTACAGGAACTTCTTCTAAACAGCTTGATAACGAAAAGAATGCTAAGGCAATCGGATACGGTTCAATGCTTATCGAATCTGCACTTGGAATTATTTCGTTGATTGCTATCGGTATGGTTTCTGCAAAATTCCTCACACAGAATCCTGAAAACGGAATGTGGGCATTTAAGGGATCTCCTGCAACTGCATTCGGTTCCGGTATTGCTTTAATGTTTGCAGAAGAAGGCTCTGTTGGATATGAAACTGTAAAGGCTCTTTTGACACTTGCTGTTTCTGTATTTGCATTGACATCTCTTGACTCTGCAACACGTCTTTCACGCTTTATGTTCTCTGAACTTTTCTTAAAGGATGGAGAAGCTTCCTGGAAAGATGCTTCCGGTATCAGAAAAGTTTTAGCTAATCCGTTCTTCTCTACAGCTGTAATGGTAATTATCGGATGTGTTCTTGGTGGTCTTTCTCTTACAGCTATCTGGGGACTCTTTGGTGCAGCAAACCAGCTTCTTGCAGGTATTGCACTTATGGCAGTAGCCGCATGGCTTGGACAGGTTGGAAAGAACAACAAGATGTTCTTTATTCCTATGATCTTTATGCTTGCTGCTACATTAACTTCTCTTGTGATTACAATAGTTGGAAAAATTGGTGCCATGACTGCAGGTGCAAAAAATGCATTCGTGTGGGGTAACTGGTTCCAGTTGATTTTTGCTGCTGCAATGGCTGTCCTTGCGGTAATTCTTGTTATCGAAGGCGTACAGACCTTTGCGAAACAGATAAAGAAATAATCTGAAAATTCTTTAATAACGAAGAATACTTTCCCACCGAAGAACTGTGGATAAACGGCTGGCTTGAAGCTTTGCTGCTAATACCGCGCTGCTCTTGTGCAGAATGTTTATCCGCAGTTGCCTTCGGTTCCAGGTATTCTTCTTTTTTTTTGTCTTATTTCGTTATCTGTCATGCCTTGCTGCACGCACGTTCGATTATCGAAACTAATTCCGGATAGGACTTCAGTTTTTCTTCTTCACTCAAACTCTGAATGTAATCATATTCTTCATGAAAAAGTCTGTCTTTGCCGCTGATCGGCATATATGAAACTTCGTTCTGGGTATAGTAATGTTCAATACATCCCTTTGGGAGTATGTAAACTCTTGCAGCTTCTGCTGCGGCAAGAGTAATGTAAAGAAGGTTTTTTATATTTGAAATGACAGAAGCATCTTCGTTTAATGCAAACTTTGTTATGTAATCTCCTATGTTAAATATTCCCTGTAAGATTACCGCTTTGTAAGTATCAAGACTTTCGACATCTTCTCTATCAAGCTTGAATTTTTCAAGTCTGCTTTTAAATTCCTGCAGCTGATGTGGGGGTGTAATCGTTATGTCTAGAATTTTCTGTGAAACTTCAAGAAGATATTTTTCAAGACGAACTGCAAGTTTTAAAAAACTTACATGCTCACTTTTATTAAGAATTTTTTCAAAGAATGGTTTTTGCTTTTCATACTGTCTGTCTATCCATTCTTGAACTCGATGATCTTTACAAATTCCGTCTCTAAGTTTTCCGCAGAAAAGGGAATCAAGATCTGTGATAATTCTTGCGTTTGTTCCGAGAAGTGAACAGACTTTAAAGAATACACCAAGTTCATCTTTTCCACCTACGTCAATTACTCCTGTCCCTGTGGTATACATGTCATTATCAAGGCTTAAAAGCAGCGAAGAAAAAATTGCATGATCTGTATAACCTTCAACGAAAATCTGGTTGTCGGAAAAGAAAAACTGTTTATGATAGGTATTAAATCGTGGAAGGAATCTTTTAAATAGTGAGTAATCATTTTCAGACAGATCATCGATGGAAGTTGCAACACGATTTATGTGGCAGGCAACAACACCTATTAATTCTTCCGGTGTTTTTAAATCAATGAAGAAAGGTGAGTGAGAAATCAAAAAAAAGATGTGCGTAGGATTTTTCTTTGCAGCGCGCCTTATTTCGTTCATAAAGAAAAGCTGGAACTGAGGATGAAGGTGAAGTTCTGGTTCATCAATCATAAGACAGCTTGCTTCTCCGTCTTCGCCGTAAAGGGCTGCAAGAAGTGCTATGATTTTTTTTAAACCATGACATTCATTTTTTGTCATGGAGTATTCAAGATTCTGTGCTTTATTTACTACAATCGGAGTTACGCTTCCGTCATTTGAAATGTCGAAACGTATTGTTTTTGAAAACATGTTTGAAAGGATTGTTTCTATTCTGTTCGTAAGTTCTTTGTTTTTGCTGAGCGTGTAATATATTTCGTTGTCGTCAACTAATTCTGTGTTGAAAATGCGCACAGAATATCCTGAATCTGCAAACTGCTGAGCAAGACTTTGAGAAATGAGGGTTTTACCAGAACCATTTGGTCCAACGATAAGGTTTATCTGAGACCAGTTCTGCTTTTTAAATGATGCTTTCCCCCATAAAAATGGAAATTTAACTCTAACCGGTACGTTTATCATTCTTTATATTATATCACAAATTCAGTTATACGCATAATTTTTTAGATTTATCTGATTCATGTTGCGGGTAGAGGCTGTTTGTCGTATAATACAGAATATGTTCAATATTAAATTTATAGTGCTTGCGCTTGCGCTTTTAATGTATCTTCTCGTAATTATTTTTCAGGATAAAAAAGTCTGGTTTACATCTTTTGCTGCGCTTGCTGTTATCATTCTTGGAGTTTTATTTAACGAAGGAAATACAATAGGTGTTGTTACAGGCAATGTCTTCGGAACACACCGCTTTCAGAATGACTGGTGTTTACTGAATCATATTTTCTTCGAGCTTATAAACTGGAATGTTCTTTTTATATACATCGGTTCAATGATAATAGCCGCTCTTTTTATTTATTCAAAAGTTCCTGCACGCATTGCAGATGCGCTTGTTGAACTTTCTCCAAGTACAGGGATTGCTGTTGTGCTCATTCTTGCCATGACGGGAATTATTTCAATATTTGTAGAAAATGTTGCTACAGTTTTGGTTATGGCTCCCATTGCACTGGCTCTTTCAAAAAAATTGAAATTTAATCCTGTTCCGTTTATGATAGGTCTTGCCGTAATGTCAAATCTCGAAGGAACTGCAACTCTTGTAGGAGATCCTCCGAGTATGATTTTTGCAAGTTACGCAGGATATACATTCAACGACTTTTTCTTTAAGTTTTCAAAACCTTCCATTTTTTTTGTTATCCAGACAGGAATGCTTGCAGGATGTGTTTTCTTTTATGCAATCTTCGGCCGTGTAAAGGAAAAACCTCAGGTAGAAAGGGAAAATGTAATTTCATATGTTCCTCTTTACCTTCTTCTCTCCATGATTGCGGGACTTGCAGTAATTTCTTTTTTCTCAACTGAACTTGGTTACAGTTCTGGATTCTTTGTCCTTGCGCTCGGACTTCTTGGTTTAATCTGGTATAAATTCAGCCAGAAAAAAAATAAAACTGAGATCTGGATTTTAGTTAAAGAGCTTGACTGGGAAACTATTTTCTTTTTAATCGGAATTTTTGTAATTGTCGGCGCTATTTCAGGGACAGGCCTTCTTGATGATTTTGCAGTATTCCTTGCAAACATCACACGCGGAAATAAATTTCTTGGCTTTTTCCTCATCCTGCTTTTTTCGGTCCTTATTTCTGGTTTTGTAGATAATGTTCCATATATAATCGTAATGCTTCCTGTAGCCGGAACTCTTGCAGCCAACATAGGGGTTCAAAAAGAACTTTATATGTTTGCTCTCCTTATCGGTTCATGTCTCGGTGGAAATTTAACTCCTTTCGGTGCTTCTGCAAATGTTGTTGCTATGGGAATTCTTAAAAAAGAAGGGAAGCCCATCAATTTCGGTGATTTCCTTAAAATCAGTGCACCGTTTACGGTTTTAACTACAGCCGCAGCCGCAGCCGTACTCTGGATTGTCTGGCATTAAGCTTTGATTTCTGGAGAAAATTCATTTTTTTGCTGTATAATTGTTATTTATCCGCTTATCCGTTATAATAGAATAATAATACACATTTAAGGATAGCCGGTTTGTTTACGCTGAATTTTGCCTTTAGAAATATAACCTCACGAAAAAGTTCTATCATTATAATTCTGTTTATTGCTTTTTCTATTGCCGTAATGGTAATGGCAAATGCTGTTTTTGATGGAACGGGTAATGGTATTGAAAAAACTTTTTCTTCAAGTTTTACAGGCGATATTGTTGTAAAACCAAAGACAGATTTTCCGATGAGCCTTTTTGGAGATGAAACTCCTGTAACCGGAGAACTGTCTGAACTTCCTCGTTTAATTCCGTATAATATCATAAATGATTACGTAAAATCACTTTCAGAAATTCAATATATGACTCCGCAGCTTACAGGTCAGGCAGTTTTAAAAATTGAATCAAAAAATAAACTTGCTGTCCTCTTTGGTGTAGAAACAAATTCATATCTTAAAATAATGACGGCTATAAAAATTCTTGAGGGTAAGCCATTTGAACTCGGTGAAAAAGGTGTAATGCTTTCTGACAGAATGAAAGAGTCTCTCGAAAAAAGTACTGGTAAACAGTTGAGTGTAGGAGATGAACTTCAGTTTATTTCAAGTAACGGTTCTTCATATACATTGCGTGCAGTTCCATTGACTGCTGTTTATAAATACGAAGTTCATAATGATCTTCAGGATAATATCGTTCTTATTGATCCTGATACTCTGCGTTCTCTTTTAGGAATTGAATCAATGTCTTCTGCAGAAATTCAAATTGATGAAGATAAAACGACTTTGATTGAAAATTCAGCAGCAGAAGATATCGACAGTCTTTTTTCTGATGATTTGTTTGGCGAAGATTCTGGAATGGAAGAATCAGCGGAAGAAGTTCCTGCTGTTATAGTAACAGAGCAGATTGTAGAAAAGAATTTATCAGAAATTGAAGAATCAGAACAGACAACATGGAATTATATAATCTGTAAAGTTGTAGATGGTGCAAATCCTGATTCGATTGTAAAAAAAATGAATAAGTACTTTAAAGAAAAAGAATTTGAAGTTACAGCGTCATCGTGGCGTGCTGCAGCAGGAATGTCTGCTCAGTATATTTACTGGATGCGTCTTATCTTTAACGTCGGACTTATTCTTCTTATCGGGACAGGCTTTATTGTTGTAAATAATACTTTGATTATTGCAGCAATGGACAGAACAAAAGAAACAGGTGCTCTCCGTGCAATTGGTGCCGGTAGAAAATTTATTGCAGTTGAATATCTTTTAGAAACATTAATGCTTACGATAACTGCAGGTATCCTCGGGTGTATACTTGGAATTATCGGTAATCAGATTTTAGTTTTAATGCATATAACTTTTTCAAATACATATTTAGTTCAACTTTTTGGCGGTACAGAATTAGAAACTACGGTTACTTTTTCTAATATCTGCAGCGGTATGATCCTGTCACTTTTGCTTGCAGTTATCGGCTGGCTTTATCCCGTGCATATTGCGCTTGATACAAGTCCTGTAGTTGCAATGGAACATATTTAGGAGTAATGAAATATGTTTTATTTTAATATTGCAGTAAAATCAATTATAGAACGGAAACGTCAGTATAAATCTTTATTTGCTGTATGCGCAGTGGGTGTTTGCCTTATGCTCTGTGCAATTATGGTTACTGATGGAATGATTTCTTCTATGAACGAAAAAGCAAGACAATACTATGGTGGAGACGTTTTGTTTTTGGGTGGTCATAGTATTACAAAACCTTTGACAGATGCTCTCGAAGAAGCTCAAATGCTTAAAGAGAGTGTTGGTGATAGAAAAGATGTAAAAGTTTTTTTAAGATATAACCATGACCCTGAAGAACATGGGGAGTCATATTACTACGAGGGTACAACTGTAAGGCAGCGTGCCATCATCGGTGTTGATTTTGAAAATGAAAAAGATCTTTTCGATAAATTCACTTTTGTTGAAGGAACATATCATAAAGGTGAATATGAGGATACCGTTTTAATTTCTGAACCGATTGCAAAAAAGCTTGGATGTCATGTAGGTGATTCTATAACTTATTTTGCTGTAACTTATAATAATTATGCAAATACAATTGATCTTGTAGTAACAGGAATCTTCCTTGATGCCAGTGTTTTTGGAATGTATACCTCTTATGTTAATTACGATTCTCTGATCAAAGCCATTGATTATGATCCACTTGTTGACAGAATAAGTCTTTATTATGTAAATGGAAAACCATCCGGCAAAGATATTGAAAAAGTTCATAGTGAAATGTCAAAGAAAATCCAGATGTATCCGCTTGATATGGAAAAAAAGGATTTCTATAAGGATTTCAGAAGCTCTGATACTACCAAAGTAAGAAAGGGATATCTTGTGTCGCTCGATTCAACTGTTTCGGATTTAAAACTTCTTGTTCAGGCCTTAAGGCTTATTGTTGCGGCTATTGTACTGCTTCTTGTAATCATCATTTCTGTAGGTATTTCAAGTACGTACAGGGTTATCGTTATAAAGCGGAGTCTTGAGAGCGGAACATTAAGGGCTATCGGTATGATGAGTTCCGGAATTATGAAACTTTTTATTTCAGAAGCATTTGTACTTCTTTTATCGGGCTGTTTTACAGGATTTGTCTTTTCCCTTATAATTACAAAGATAGGCTCGGTTTTTGATCTGTCATTTATTTCTGGATTTGACCTCTTTTTGACCGGAGGACACCTTGATCCGCATATTGATATAGTAAAAATTGCAGCTTTTATATCTGTTATTATAGTAACTACGCTGTTATCAGTGTTGTTTACATTACGTAAGTTAGTTCGTGTAAGTCCTGTAGGGGCTATTACGGCAACTACATAAAAACCTTATTCGGGGGAAATTTATGAAAAAAACATTTAATAATATTCTTTTTACTCTTTTATTAGGTGCTGGACTTTTAAGTCCTTTAAGTGCACAGGTAACAAAAGGTAAGGCACTTGAATTGTTGAAACAGGCCGATAAAAATACCAATTATTCTGGAACAGATTTTAAGGCAGACTATACAATTGTTACGGATAAACCGGGCTCAGGTAAGTCTGTTACAAGCGCAGTAATGTATCGCCGTGATTCTGCAAATATGTTTACAATTGTAATTACTGGACCTGATTCAGATAAGGGTAAAGGATACGTTCAGTTTGATAAAAACATTTGGTTTTATGATCCAAGAGACAGACAGTTTACGTATACTTCTGCAAGAAACAGGTTTCAGAACAGTGCACTTAATAACAGCGATCTTATTCCGCAGACAATAGCAGATGATTATGAGATAAAAGATTATAAAGAAGTTAAACTTGGAAAATTTGACTGCGTTTATTATGAACTTTCTGCCGTGAAAAAAACTGTTGACTATGCAACTGTAAAACTCTGGGTAAGCATCGATGACGGTCTCATCCGAAAGAAAGAAGATTATAGTCTTTCAGGACAGCTTTTACGTACAACTGCAATTCCTAGTTATCAGAAAGTAGATAACCGTTTTGTTCCAAGTGGAATGCTTGTAGTTGATAATCTTCGGGGAACAAAGATTGATGGAAAGATGCAGTATGAGAAGACTCAAATTACTATTGCTAATGTGTCTTTTCAAAAGCAGTCCAATGTTGTATACTCAAAGAAATTCCTTGAAGAAATGAGTGACTAGTCGATAAATGAAAAATTTTTTCTGCAAATTTGTATTTTTTTCTGTATGTTCAGTTTTTACATTTAACTGCTTGTTTGCAGAAGAACCGGAAGTAAATTTAACAGACAATATAGAACAGAATGAACATGTTGATCTTTTAGAAGAAGAGACTATGTTTGATGATATCGATTCAGTGTTTTCTCAGAAAGAGGACACTGAACCGGTTATAACACAGGAAAATCCGGAACAGACATCTATTCCAGCAGAAAGAAAAGGAATAATCCTTTCTGGTGATTTAATGGCACGTCTTGGTGGTGCAGTTTATTATCCTGCAGAAGCATCTCCGGGTGCTGTTTTTGAAAGTAAAGTTTCATTTATATCAAAACCAACTGATTTTTTTTCATTTAAAGGTACTATTCTTGTTAAGTTCCCGGAAATGGAACTTGGTCTCTATGAGCTTTATATAAATTATGCTTTGTGGGATGTTGCATATCTCATGGTTGGTAAAAAAGAGCTTACATGGGGAAATGCAAAAATCTTTGATACAAATATTCTTGATGACAGATCGGATGATGTTTTTGATCCAGAAGAACTTCTTTACGATAAAAAAATGAAAATGCAGAATTCTAAATTTGCAGTTTCTCTTGATATTCCTTTTTCAAAATTTAATTTTACAGGTCTTGTTTATTACGAAGAGTTTGATAAAACATCAAATGCTTATCAGGATGTTAATGCGAGTATGGGAAACCTTGCGTATGCTGCAAAACTTGAAGCCAATATATGGAATTTTGCAATGGACGTCTTTTTCCGTACATGGGCAACTAATGACCCTAATGCATATCCGATTGCAGTTGGTGGAGACATAAATTTCCAGATTCGGGATTTCCATATATACGCACAGTATTTTACTCACTTCGAAATGAATGATAAAGATGAAATGACATATCCACGTCAGAAAGTAACTGCTTCTGTCTGGTGGGCAACAAGAGAAAAAGTTAATCTTGGTTTTGTCTTCGAATATCAGGCAATTCTTGACTGGTATGGTTTGGATAAACCTGTTACGACTGGCGATTATTTAAGACAGTATCTTACTTTTGAAGGTGTATGGGGAAGAATAGGGGGCAGTAAATGTACTGCGGCTTTAAAATGGTTCCATGATGTTTCTGAAGAGTATGGTACAATTATTCCGGGATGTAAAATCCACGGATTTGTTCCATGCGCAGATTTGGATATAGGCTTCCCGATTTATTATGGATCAAAAAGTAAAGTTGGTGTTGTTGCTCAGTTAAAGTTAAGCGTTGCGTTTTAAACTGTCTGAATCTCTGATTTATTTTCTTTCTTCACCGAGAACAGTTCCGTCTTTGATTTTAATTACATGGTCAGACATTTCAACAATCTTTGAATCGTGTGTAGAAAATACGAATGTCGTTTTTAATTCATGATTAAGTTTTTTCATTAAGGCAAGAATTGCATCTCCGTTTTTTGAATCGAGGTTTGCAGTAGGTTCATCGGCCATGATCACAGGTGCTTTTGTTGCAAGTGCACGGGCAATGGCAACCCTCTGTCGCTGACCACCGGAAAGCTCTGATGGTTTGTGATTCTTCCAGTCTGTAAGCCCTACAGTTTCGATTAAGAAGTCAACCCATTCAGCTTCCTGTTGTCTGCTCATTCTGCGTTCTTCTGGAAGAGCACCAAGTTTTAAAGGAAGTTCAACATTTTCATAAACATTGAGAACCTGAATAAGATTGAAGTTCTGGAAAATAAAACCGAGATTCTGACGGCGAAGGAGTGTAATGTGATTATCTAAAGCAGGAGGCATGGATTTTAAAGATTCAAGATCCTGTCCTGCATAAACATCAATTCCATTCAAGATGATTTTTCCTGATGCAGGAAGGTCAATCAAGCCCATAAGATTAAGTAAGGTAGATTTACCACTTCCAGATGGACCTGATATAGAAGCAAATTCACCCTGTTCAATAGAAAAATTTGCATTGTCAACTGCATGAACCGTGATTTTTCCCATCTGGTAGTTTTTACATAAGCTCTGAACTTCAATAATTGCCATATTCATAATATATCATTCAAAAATAGTAGTGTCTATACACTGTCATTCTTTTATGGTAATATAATTTTTACTATCCTGAAATATTCACACCGGAACATCCAGGATAAAAAAAATCAAAAACGGCCCACGCCAGAGTCGTAAAGTGAGGTATTAAAAATGGCAAATTCAGAAACAAAGAAAGCTCAGTCGCTTGATCCGCACGCATGTACACTTGATAAAATCATCAGTTTATGTAAAAGAAGAGGTTTTGTTTATCAGGCTTCAGAAATCTATGGAGGCCAGGCAGGTGCATGGGACTATGGTCCTCTTGGTGTAGAATTTAAAAGAAATATTCAGAATGAATGGTGGCATTACATGACTCAGCTTCATGATGATGTAGTTGGACTGGACTCTGCAATCTTTCAGCATCACACAACATGGAAGGCTTCTGGCCACGTTGATCACTTTTCTGACCCAATGGTTGACTGTATTGAATGTAATGCACGTCACAGAGCAGATAAAATGATAGAAGACTTTGTTGCAGCTAATCCAGATGTAAACCCTGGAAAGCCGGTTGATACAATGACTCATGATGAAATGAAGGCATTTATCGACGCAAACATCAACTGCCCGACTTGTGGAAGCAAAAACCGCAAGTATACTGCAGTCCGCGAATTCAACCTTATGTTCAAAACATATCAGGGACCAATTGCAGACGACAGCCATTTGATTTATCTCCGCCCGGAAACATGTCAGGGTATTTTCACAGACTTTAAAAACATTGTTCAGTCTAACCGTATGAAAGTCCCATTTGGTGTTGCTCAGGTTGGTAAATCTTTCCGTAACGAAATTATCTTTAAGAACTTTATTTTCCGTACATGTGAATTTGAACAGATGGAAATGGAGTATTTCTGTAAACCTGGAACTGAGGATGAAACATTCGACCGCTGGAGAAAAGACCGCTGGCAGTTCTACTTAAAGTACGGTATTCCTGAAAAGCAGCTCAAGTGGCACCACCACGACAAGCTTGCTCACTATGCAAAAGACGCATACGATATTACATACAACTTCCCGATCGGATTTGAAGAAATTGAAGGTATTCACAGCCGTACAGACTTTGACCTTAGCCAGCACCAGACATACTCAAAGAAAGATATGTCTTATATCGACCAGGAAGACGGAAACAAAAAATATGTTCCATACGTAATCGAAACTTCTGCAGGTTTGAACAGAAACTTCCTTATGTTCCTCTGCGAAGGCTACGAAGAGCAGAACGTTGCAGCATCTGGAGAACCGGAAGACTACAGAACAGTTCTTCACCTGGACCCACGCCTTGCACCTATTACAGTTGCAGTATTGCCACTTATGAAAAAAGACGGTCTTGCAGAAAAGGCAAAGGAAATCCAGCATCTTCTTAAGGAAGACTTTGTAACAGATTACGATACTTCCGGAACAGTAGGTAAGCGCTACCGCCGTCAGGACGAAGTAGGTACTCCTTTCTGCGTAACAGTAGATTACGACACGATTCAGGAAAAGAAAGAAGACGGTTCTAAAAACGACCTTTTCAATACTGTAACAGTTCGTTTCCGCGATTCAATGGAACAGGAAAGAGTTTCTCTTGATGACCTCGTATTCTTTATCCAGAAAGCAATCAAGAATTACAAGCCAATAGAAAGATCTTAAGGGAAAAAAATAGCGGCAGAAATGCCGCTTCAGGAGATTCTTAAATTGGAGTATATTGCATTAGGAAGGTCTAATTTATTAGTCAGCCGCGTCGGATTTGGAGCTATGTCGCTTAATGAAATAGATTCTGAAGAAGATGCTGCTGTACTGATTCATAAGGCATATGACGCAGGAATTAATTTTTTTGATATTTCTCATTCAATACCGGAAAGTGAAAAACGTCTCGGCGCATGTCTTTCAGGAATAAGACAGCACATTATTCTTGCAACTAAATCAGATGCTTCAACTAAAAAAGAACTTCTTCAGGATCTTGATGAAAGTCTTTATGCGCTTCAGTCTGATTATGTAGATCTTTTTCAGTATGATTTTTCTAATGATACTCCGATGGATTTTAAAGAAATTAAAAATGTTTTTGAACTTATGCGTGAACGCGGAAAGGTAAAACATTTTGGTTTTGCAACTCAAAATCTTGAACTTGCTGAAGAAATCCTTAAAAATGATTTTTTTGAAATAATTCAGTTTCCGTTTAATGTTTTAACAAATTCTGATGTTCTTGATCTTGTAAAGCTCTGTCAAAAAAAAGATGTCGGCTTTATTGCAATGAAACCTCTTTACGGAGGGCTTGTTCAGAATATTCCTCTTGCAGAAGGTTTTTTCCATCAGTATGAAAATGTAGTTCCTCTGTGGGGTGTCAGAACAGTTGAAGAATTAAATCAGATTCTGTATTTTAATTCCAACCCACCTGTAATCGATGATAAGTTTAAAGAGGAAGTTGATAAAGTAAGATTGTTTTTCAGTTAGAGATTAGTTACTCTTCTTTTTCATTCTGCTTAAGGAACTTAATTGCATCACGTGCTTCTGCGGCATTTAATACACGTACAATTTTATTAATTCCATCATCAGTTTCGATTGTGCGTGGATCCCCGTCTGCAGCTTTTTCACCAAGTATCTGTACAATAGGATTTTTCGGATTATCAGAGTTAACATCACATACCTGACCGATTTTTCCGTTTGCAAGATAAACATATGCACCGATAGGATAAATCGAAAGAGAGTAGAGAAGTGCTTTAATAACGTCGCCGTTGTATTTTGAATTCTGGTTTTTAAGCATTTCAACCATTGCGTCATAAGTAGAACGTGCTTCGCGGAAGTTTCTCGGAGATGACATTGCTTCGTACGAACATACAACTGAAATGATTTTTGCATAATCTGAAATCTTGTCACCGGTAAGATTCTGTGGATAACCTGAACCGTCTTCTCTTTCGTGGTGTTCAAGAATAGAGCGCTGAACTGTAATAGGAAATTCAGCCTGATTTATAATCTGGTAGCCCAATAGAGGATGAGTTGCAATTTTAGCCCTTTCTGCGTGAGAAAATTTCTTTTCTGACAGATAAAGGTATGATGGCAGCTTTAACATTCCTATTTCATGCAAAATACAACCTACTCCAAGTTCCTGAAGCTGAGTAAAGTTAAGATGGAGTTTAAGCCCTATTACGATTGCAAAAATTGTAGAACGCATTGCATGGCTTACGAGATAGTTTTTTGTACGTGTTTCAACAGAAGGAGAAATACGGAGTACGTAGCGGCGGTTTTCTTTTACAAAAACGCAGAGTTCCTTTACCGTTTCAAAAAGTTCATCCTTGTTAAAATCTCCATGAGTTGCATAGCGTGTGTACACAGAATGAATATACGTCATATATTCATTGTAAACGTTGAGAACGGCATTAAGGCGTGATTTTTCGTTGCTTGTTCCCTGAGCTTTTGCAAGGGCTTCCTTGATGGAAGTATTCATTTTTGGGGCTTCCTGTACAGGTTCCCCGTTGATATTTACATCTTCAAAATCTGCTTCGTTTATTTTTTCGGTTTCAGCCGGTTTTTCAAATGGATTTGTTCCATCCAGAAGGACTTCTGTAATATTCCACATTGCAAGTTCTTTGATGAATTCGCTGGTTACAGGCTGTCCGGCACCTAAGAGAATGAATAATTTGTCTAAAAGCAGATCTCCTTTAAAAGACTGCTCTGGTTTTAATGTTTCAACTTTTATAGTATTCATAAAAAAGACCAATTCTGCTTATTTATTATCGGCATAAACTACTCATAATATAAGTAAAAACAGCAAAAAAGGGAATTAGTTTCATAAAAAAATGGTGTCCAAAACGCTAAAGTTTACGGCATTTTTATCGATAATATATATAGGACGGATAAATTATAAGGCTGTATAGACATCCAGACGGCTTTGTTATTCGTATTAGAAATTAAGTTGGAGAACTGTGTGAGGTTATTCCAACTTTTTTTTTGCCCTGATTTTACAGGTATTTCTGGTATTTTTCGATTGCTTCGGTTAATGCTCTGTAAATTACCTTTGAACGGGTAATATTAATAAGAATTTCTGAGTTTTGAGGCCTTTCCTGCTGCATAAGCTCTTCAAGCTGCCTCTGGGTAGGGAAAACCAGAGAAGCGACTTTTTTTGCCTCCGACTGCATGATAAAGGCATCTGTTTCGTTAAGGCGCGAAAGCTCAGATGCTGCTTTCTGTTTTGCAATTGCTTCCGGTTCATTTAAAATCTTTTTACATATGTCGAGGCCGCGTTTTGCCCTTGTTTTAAGTTCGTTAAAAAGTGATTTGAGCGAGTCTAAGGTTCTGTCGAAATCTTTCTCTGTAAAATCAAGAGGTTTTTCTTCTGCGGTTTTTATAAGCTGAATTTTTTTATCCCGGATTTCGGGTTTTAAAACAAGTTCATTTATATCGCAAAACTGCATAAGTGGAATTTTTAATCCTTTTTTAGAAAGGGTATATGTTTCTACATACGGAAGACCTTTTGAACGGTTTTCGTTTTCCTTTGCAATCTGGCTTTCAAACCACCATGCAAAAAGTTTCATTTTGCTGTCGGTAATTATTTCGTTGTCCTCAAAATCTTTTGCTTTTTCGTTTGCTGCATTGAATAAAATTGAACAGAGTGCATTTTCTGCAGGTTTTGTCCTTAAACTGGTTGTGTGAGATTTTTCTTCAAAAGTGCTTCCACGGATATGGGTTTTCTTTTGAGGATATCCCAAATCCAGCCCTGTAAAATAAATTTTGTCTGAACCGATGTATTTTGCAAAATCCCAGCATGATGTAGAAACAGAACCGCCTGCAATTATTTTTCCAAATGATTTTTCATGTAAAAGATTTGTTTCAAAATATCTTCCGAGAGGAAACAGGCTTTCGATAAAAACTTTTTTTCTTGATTTAACTTTCATTACGCTCGGATACACACTTGATTCTGTTACCAGAACTGAGTCAGAAATATCACAGTCGAGAATATGTGTCGCAGCATAATATTGTGGATCTATTAAAAGGACAAAATCGCTTTTAATTTTGTTTTTATTCAAAGTCTTTACAGCAGTATCCACACTTATGATAATCATTTTATCCTGAATTTTTTTTAGATACGGAATTGCATCTTCAAGGCTTGGACCTGCTGCGACAACGATTGAAGAAAACTTTTTATCAAGTATATTTTTGTAAATGCTTATTCCTGGTGTGGTTTTAAAATATTTTAAATTTTTTGCACTGTTTTTTAACCAGAGGTTAGAAAATTTTTCGAGAGTACTTGTATTTATTTCTTCTTTCCGTTTATTTCTTTCTAAAAGTGCAAAAAAAGTTTTAAACCAGCTGTACTGATGCTGTGTCAGAGAGTTTTGTGTAATGACTTTTGTATTTTTAAGTTCACAGAGCTGCTCTAACAGTGGAATTACGGTTTCCGCCTGAGTCTGTGTTATTATTACGCATTTTTCAGTTTTAAAAACCGGAGTAAAGTCATTTACACACATCGAAGCAAATAAATAGCCTGGATCAGGTTCAATAATAACAAGAAGTCTGTCATTAAATTTTGATGCAAACTTAATTGGTGCATAACCTAAACCTATTCCTGCAAAAATATATGTATCATCAGATTCAATTGTATTTGTCTGTGCTTTATCAGGAATTTTTTCAAAAAGTTTTTCTGCTTCTTTTTCAGGATTGTATGTCGAGTGAAGGTAAACTCCGTTTTCTTTAACGGTCACTTTATCTGATTTTGAAAACGAAAATTCGAAAAACGGGAATATTGAATTTAAAACTGAAAGATCATTTTCTTCTGAGATTTTTTTTTCTTTTTCATTTATGAGCGACTGAACATTGTCAAAATCTTTTTTTAGAATTTCATATAGTTCTGGAAAGCGGATTTTAAATTGGCTTACATTGTTTAAAAAGATTTTATTCCAGATACAGGTCAATTGTCATATCCTTTGTAATTTTTGTTCCTGCCGGCGGATTCTGTTTTACAACCCATCCGTTCCCGTTTATGTTTACATGTATGTCTGCTCTGTCCAAAAGATTTAATAGCTCACGTTTTGATTTGCCTGTAAAGTCTGGAAGACTTTCTCCAAGCTTTATTTTCGATGTCTGATGAATCGAAATTTTTCCTGAATGTGCAAGGCTTGCAGCTCCTCCGCGTGTCATTCCGAGGTGATCGATGATAGCGTCTGCAGATTCCTTTATTACAGGGGCTACGATACGGCTTGCAAACTGGATTCCCTGTGCTTTCTGAATTACGATGTAAAGAATGATTTCCGGATCTTCTGCCGGAAAAAAAGCAAGACAGTCAGAAAGGAAATCTGTTTCGCTGTATCCACCGTTTTTAGTATCCGGCATCTGAGCGGTTCCTGTTTTTACACCGATTGATATATCTCCAAGGTTTGCCCTCCATCCGATACCTTTTTCTGCACCAGTCTGCATGCAGCTTAAAATATATGCGGCAGTTTCAGGTTTGATTACCTGCTGTCTGTATTCCGGTTCGTGAGCATATTCGATGTTTCCTTCTTTGTCAGTTATCTTTGAAAGAATTGTCAGTTGAACACCTTTTCCTTTGTTTGCAATATACGTTGCAGCCTCAAGCATCTGAATTGCTGAGATTCCGACTTCCTGTCCGATTGAGATTGTCATTTTTGAACGTGCTGACCAGTATTTGTCATTTGTGCTTTTTAATGAACCGGAAGTTTCACCTGGAAGTTCAAGTCCTGTTCTCTGTCCAAATCCAAAGCCACGGAGTTTTGCAAGGAAAGTTTCTGTATTCAGTCTGTCGGTTATCTGTGCTGTGACATCGTTGCATGAAACTTCAAGTGCTCCACGTGCAGTAAGATATCCGTGATGAGAAAGACATGTAATCTTTACTTTTTCACCGGATGACATTGTTTTTTCAAAAATTCCGTCACATAAAAAAAGTTCATCCTGACGGAAAACATTTTCGTCATAAGCTGCTGCTATGCTGAATACTTTAAAAACAGAACCTGGTTCAAACTGTGTCATTGCAGGTCTGTCTATTGTCTGCTCAATTGTTGCTGTCCCATATTCGTTGAGGTTTACGGAAGGGAGGCTTATGTAAGAAAGTATTTCGCCTGTTTTTGCAGAAGCTGCAAGAAGCATGAGGTTTGCACCCTGTGTAGTTTCGAGAGCTTCTCTCGCAATTTTTTCAAGCTTGTACTGTAGGTTTGCATCAATTGTAAGGTAAACGTTTTTTCCCTGTTCTATTTTTCCCTGATTGGATTTCGGGACAGGAGAAAGATATCTCTGCATCGAATATTCAACACCGGCAAGACCGACTCCGTCATCTCCCATGTAACCGATTAACTGGGAAGCAAGCTCATTTTCGGGATAAATGCGTCCGGGAATTTTATCAAAGCGTGCAAAGTTATATTTTTTTTCTTTTATTATCTGACGAAGCTCTTCGTATGTAACCTGATCAAGTTTTTTCTTAAGATAGATAAAGCGTGATGTTTTTGGATTCGATTTTGCATTTTCAATTGTTGTCTTAACTTCCTCTGTTGTAAGACCGAGTGAAGGAGCAACGTCAGAAGCAAACTGTGCAACGTTTTCTATGTTTTTCGGAGTAATGCCGAAGTGATAAAAGTTTGTCTGAACTGCAAGAGGTTTCCCGTTTCTGTCGACTATAGAACCACGTTCAACCTGGGGAACGGGTGGAGCAATTACCTGTTTAGGTGTAAATGCAAGTTTTCCGAAAGCAAAGATTATTATTGCTGTAAAAACGGCGCAGATTGAACCTAAGAAAATAAGTCTGTACTTTGAATAAAAATCGTTTACCTGCATATAACTTTCCCCAGTATGTTAGTTACAGGAATAAATCCATAATTTCGTGAATCAAAACTTTCTTCGTAATTGTCACCAATTGCAAGAATATAACCCTCTGGAACTTCAGTGCAGTTTTTAAGGTTTTCGTACTGATCTAAAGTAAGAGGAATCTGTTTATCAAGATTCACTAATAAAATATAACTTGAATTTGTCAAATAATCTAGAGTGCCTTTTTCTACAGCGATACATCGTTTTACAACCAGATTGTTATTGTAAAGATAGATTACTATGTCGTTTTCTTTGGGACTGTTCCATCGGATCAGAAGTTTTGAACCGAATGGATTCGGAATACCGTAGGCAAGTTTATTTACGAAAATTGTCTGTTTATCCTGAATGGCAGGACTCATGCTTGAACCGTCCACAGTCAGAAATTCGAACGCAAAGAGCTTGATGACGGAAGCGATAATTAAACCTATGAAAATACAGTAAGCAATGGAAAGCGGTTTACTTTTCTTCATATATTTTATTCTAATATGTCAATTAAAATCTGTCGATAGTCATGATATGGAAATAATCAGTTACGTGGGTGGCCGTCCTGATAACCGGCAGAGTAAATTAAATATTCTCAAAAGAATTATCTTGTCTAATGTTAAGTTAAAATCTGTAAAGACTTTTTCGTTACCGGAAATTAAATTCAATCCGAAAGTAGCAGTAAGAAAGGCAGTTCGTTACTGGTGGACTCCATTTGTAGCAGCACTTTTTGCAGTTGTTCCTCTTGGGGTTTACAGCGTAATGACATACTTTGAAAGTCATACGAGCCCGATTCCTCTTGATATCGAAGAGTCTGAATATGATATTTTAAACCGCGAAATGGCAAGACTTGCCCTTAACACAGGTGCAGATATAGGTGAAGATGGTTCAATTTCTGGTTCTGTCGTAAAATATTCTTTTAAGGAACCGGTAACATTTACTGATTATACAGTCAAGGCCGGGGATACAATCAGCGGAATAAGCTTAAAATTCCACTTGAATAATATTTCTACAATTATTGCTGTAAATAACATTGATAATGTACGATCTCTTAATGCCGGAAAAAAGCTTGTAATTCCTTCGGTTGACGGACTTTACTACAAGGTACAGAGTTCTGATACAATTCAGGGACTTGCAAAGAAATTTTCTATTCCTGTAGAGGATATCCTCGATACAAATGATCTTACTTCCGATGTTCTGACTGTGGGTAAAAACCTTTTTATTCCTGGTGCCAAACTTGATAAGGCGGTTTTAAGAAGGGCAATGGGAGATACATTTACCTGTCCATTAAAAATCAATACATGGCGACTTACTTCACGCTGCGGTTACAGGTCAGATCCGTTTACAGGTGTTAAACAGTATCATCCTGGAATCGATATGGCGACAAGTTCAGGTACTCCGATTTTTGCTGCCTTGAGCGGAAAAGTTGTTGCGTGCGGATGGTCAAATATTTACGGAAATTATGTTATAATAGATCATCAGAATGGTTACCAGACACTCTATGGACATATGTCTAAAAAATTGTGTACTCTTAACCAGGAAGTAAATACTTCTACCAGAATCGGTCTGGTAGGAAGCACAGGATATTCAACCGGGCCGCACCTGCACTTTACAGTTTACAAAAACGGAAAGGTAGTAGATCCATTAACTTTAATTAAATAGGAAAATACAGATGATACCAGTTTGCATTTGCGGTGGCTGCGGCCGTACTATTGAAAAAGAATTTGTTTACTGTCCATGGTGCGGGCAGTCAAAAATTGCCATGATATCTGAAGAAGAGAGAATGGAAGAAATTTTCAACAGGCTTGAAGAGATTCAGAATAACAGCCGTGTGGAAAAAATAGAAAAAATGAGTGACAGGCTGAATCAGTTAAAAAAAGAACTCGATTCACTTGTGCTCTGTTCGGAGATGCATAAATGAAAAAAAACTTTTCTGCATTATTCCTTGCACTTATGATGTTTATGCCTTGCATGAGTTTTGCAGGAATAAGTTTTGATAATTTAACGATCAACGATGATGATAAGGTTCTTTATACTGTATCTCATAATCAGAGCGGAGTAATTCCATACTCAGCACTCTTTTCTTATAAATTGGAAGGAAGCTCTTCTGTTTCTTCAAATAATCTTCCAGACATTCTTACATGTTATCCGGAAAACATCAGTTCGATCGGAAACGGAAAACTTATACAGATACGTAACCGTTACGGAACAGCAATCTATGATTTCGAATCAGAAAGCCTTAACTGGATTGCAAGAACTGCAATTATTCCTGAAAAATCATTTTCTTTAAGTCCTGTAATTGCAAGTCCTGACGGACTTTATATTGTATTTATGAGAAAAGTAAGTTCGTCGACCGGTGAACTTATCATTCAGGAAACATCTACAAGAAGATATGTAATTCTTGATAAAGAAGTCCCATACAGCTATTCAGAACTTCCTGTAAAATGGGCTCCGGATTCAAAACATTTTGTATACCAGAAAGGTAATTCAATTTATTATGCAACACCAAAAGAAATGTTCGGGAAACTTCAGATTGCTGAACACTGCAGAAGAATTGGCAATGGAAGTATTAACTGCATTCAGTGGTGCAACAGTGATAAACTTGTTTTTATAGATTCTGATATCGTTTATCTGATTGATTCACGCGAGTTTGCAACATTCGGAATGTATGCAAATTATTTTCCGCTTGGAAAAATCATTGGAAGACTTTGGGAAAAATTTTCAAGTTCTGACATGAAGTTTTATATCAACTCAACTGCTGATGAACTTATTCTTGTAAAATCAGATTCTTTTGTTTCATATTATAAAGTAGATTCTTCATCAAAAAATTCATATCTAAAACCTTTAAATAATTTTTCTTATATAAACGTAATTGAAAATTCTTATAAAATCGAAGTTATCTGGCCGGAAAAATCAAAACCGATTTTCTGGATTAACAGTATCTTAAGTGATGGAAAAAGAAGCTGTGATATTTATACATATAATTCAAAATATGCACTTGAAAAACTTTTTACATTTGCGGGAACTTCTTCAAAAATCGTAGTTTCTACAGACGGAAAATATGCAGCAGTTCCGACAGATAATACGGTTCTGGTTTATGCAGTCGGCTCGTGGGATAGTACGGCAAAAATTGAATCTTCAAAAATAGAATCTCTTTGCTGGCGAAATTCGAATGAACTTGTTGTTGGAACTTCTGACAATGTGAGCGTTTATAATGTAGCGACAAGAGAAAAGAAACTTCTCTTCCTTTCTGCATGTTCTGATGCTTCATGGGATAAAGTTACGGGGCAGATTGTTGCAAAGTCTTCTGAGTTTCAGGACTACTGTATTTATAATGATGTCAATAATACATGGAGGCCTTATAAGAACTGTGTTCCTTCTGAGAAAAAAGTTCAGAATCAGGATTACAGAGTTTATCTTTCAAAGGCTAAAAACTTCCGTTATGATAATGCAGTTTATGTGCGCTGTCTTGGAAATAAAGTTTTTACGTTTGCGCTTTATAAAGAAACTGTTCAAAAATCTCAGCCAAAGAGAAAAATTGCTCTTGCCTTTGATCTTCTTGACAGTGCAGAAGGTATAAATGCAGTAATCGGCCTCTGCTATAAATATGACATTAAACCGACATTCTTTATCAATGGTGAATTTATAAGACGCTATCCGGAAGAAGCAAGAAAAGTTGCTTTGAGTGGTGCAGAAGTGGGATCCCTTTTCTATGCATGTGTAGATCTTACAGATGAATTTTTTATGATTGACGAAGAATATGTTAAGAGCGGTCTTGCAAGAAACGAAGATGAATATTATCAGTGCACAAAAAAAGAACTTGCACTTATATGGCATGCACCGTTTTATCGAAGTACAAAAATGATTCGTGATGCAGGAAGCAGCGCCGGTTACAGTTATATTGATTTTCCTGTTGATTATAAGACAATGGATACAAAAGCCGGAAAGACAATAGAAAGTCAGATTATTCCGGTGACATTGGGTCTTTCAAAAAATGAAGATGGAGAAGCGTTTGCCAGAAAGCTTGAGCTTCTTATCAATTCACTTCTCGATGCAGATTACCAGATAGTTCCGGTCAGTGCGCTCTAAGAACTAAGTCGGCAAGGGTAATGTAAGTCATTGCTTCTACGACAGGAACGATTCTCGGTGCGAGGCAGACGTCATGTCTGCCTTTTATTTTTAGAGTTGTGTTTTTAAAACTTATTTTTTCAGTTTCGTATACTTTATCAGGATTTATCTTTGCTTCGATAGTTTTCTGTTCCTGAAAAATGCTTGGAACAGGTTTTACTGCAACTCTAAAAATAATTTCATCGCCATTAGAAATTCCTCCGGTAATGCCGCCTGCGTTATTCGAAAGAAATTTTACCTTTGACTTTTCGATTTTGATTTTATCGTTATTTTCTGATCCGGTCATGTCGGAAGCGGAAAAACCTGCCCCAAATTCGATTCCTTTTACGGCACCTATAGAAAGCATTGCATGTGCTAAAACTGCATCGAGCTTGTCAAAAACAGGTTCTCCAATGCCGGCTTTTAAATTTGAAATCCGGCATTCGATAATTCCGCCTGCGCTGTCTCCCTGCTTCCTTAATTCTTCGATCTTTGACGCCATCTTTTCTGCTGCCTCACAATCCGGTGCACGAAGGTCATTTTTTTCAATTTCTGAAAAATCAATTTTTTTGCATTCTATCCCGGCAGCTTTTAAAGTGTATGCGGTAACTTTTAAAAGTTGTTTTTTGCTTTTTGTGTTTAAAACTGAATCTAAAACCTGTCTTGCGACATCTCCTGCTGCAACACGTGCACATGTTTCTCTTCCCGAAGATCTTCCGCCACCTCTGTAGTCTCTGATTCCGTATTTTTTAAGATATGCATAGTCTGCATGACCCGGTCTCATTTTTACAGAAAGCTCGTTGTAATCAGAGGAGTGCTGGTTTTCGTTTTCTATTATAAAGCAGAGCGGGGTTCCGGTTGTAAAACCGTTAAATAAGCCGGAAAGAACCTTGAGAGTATCGCTTTCTTTTCTTGCTGTTACTGCACTGGATTTTTTACCGTTTACAGATCCCGGTTTTCTTCTGTCGAGGGCTTTTTGAACGGCATCGAGGTCAAGCTTTATTCCGGACGGGATTCCGTCAATTACTGCACCAAGGGCTTCTCCGTGGCTTTCTCCAAAAGTGGTAGTTTTAAAAACGGTTCCGAATGTGTTTCCTGACATAGTTTTATTCCGCCTGTCCGCTTAGCTTAATTAAGCAAATTAAATATTTGTACAGGGTCTGCCTGACGGGTCTATTATAACAGATTTAAAAAAGAGTTTCTATTGAAAAAAACTCGTTGAAAAAACATCAGAGTCTGATATAATTACAGTAAGGAAAGGATGTTCAAATTGAGGATTAATTATAAGCTAAGATTTCTTATTATATCGTTTTTTGCGTTGATTCTGTCTACTGTTACAATCACACTTGTCGGTGTAAAAATAACAGTTAATACTTCGGTAGAAGCGTTTGCGCAGCGCGGGATTTCTGCAATATACAAGGCTAATGTCTGGATTGAACCTGATAAATTTGCAGCCCTTGTGGAATCAGGAAGCCAGGATGATGAATACTATCAGTTTCTTTACAGTAAATTATTTGAATTAAAAAAACAGCTCGGATGTAAATATCTTTATACAATGGCACCGGTTGACGGTGATATAGAAGGAAATAAATTCAGATATATCGTTGACGGTTCAGGTCCTTTCTTTTCAGAAGAATTCAGTGCATACGGAACAGAAGAAGATATTACAAGTTATGGAAAATATCCGCATGACTGTCTTCGTGAACAGAAAATTGTGAGTTCCGGTCTTTTGGAACAGGATGAATGGGGCTGGACTCAGACCGTTTATTATCCGATTGTTTATGAAGGAAAGTCAATTGGTTTTCTTGCATGCGATTATGATGTAGAGATTCTTGAAAAAATGATAAGACAGGGGAGGCTTTTCCTTCTTGCAATTTCTCTTGGTGCAGCACTTTTTTCATGTGCAATTATTTTTATTTTCATAAACATATTCTTTAAAAAGATGAATAATGTTACTCAGGCTATGATAGGTATTTCTTCCGGTGCAAGAGATTTAACCCAGCGTCTTACGATTAAAGGTCAGACAGAACTTGACCTTCTTTCTCTTGCCTATAACGAAATGATTGAGCAACTTCAGGCAATGGTAAAACAGATTTCGGGTTCTATAGATAAACTTTCACAGAACAGTCACCGACTTTCAGAACAGAATGAAGAAAATCTTTCTCTTATCGGAAATGCAAAAACTTCAATAGAAGATATTTATTCAAAAGCAGATGATCAGAATGCTCTTTCGGAATCCGTTACAGATGGAATTTATGAAGTTCAGAATGCTGTAAAAATCCTTGATGAAAAAATCATTCAGGAATCAGATGCGGTTCAGCAGTCATCAGTTGCTATTGAACAGATTTCTGAAAATATTGCAGTTGCGGATGTTAATATTTCAAAAATTGCAAGTGAATATCAGATAATTGTAAACGAAACTGAAGACGGAAGATCAAAACAGGCAGAGTTAAACTCTCATGTAGAATTGATTGCAAATCAGGCACGTCAGCTTGATGAAGCAAATAAAGTTATTTCTAATATTGCTTCGCAGACAAACCTCCTTGCCATGAATGCGGCAATCGAAGCGGCTCACGCCGGTATTGCGGGAAAGGGTTTTTCTGTAGTTGCAGATGAAATCCGAAAACTTGCAGAAAATTCTGCAAAGCAGTCAACGGCAGTTAAAAAGCTTATTGCAGATATTTCTAAAGCAATTTCTGGAATTGTAAACGTTTCAAAAGAAAGTGCAGAGTCGTTCAGTTCACTTGGTGTAAAAATTAAAGACATGGATGAACTTTTACATGAAGTAAAAGATGGAATGACAAAGCAGAATAACGGTGCACACGAAGTTCTTAATATGATGAATATCCTTTCACAGGCTACAGAACAGATAAAAGTTTCTTCTCAGACTATGAAAGACAATACTCTCAGGACTGTAAACCGTATCGAAGAATTAAAGCATTCTTCAGAAAGAATCTTAAGAAGCGGTTCTACTGCAAACACAAACCTTGCTACGATGAGCGATTTTGCCCTTCAGATTTCTGAACAGGCTAAACAGAATGTAGATCTTGCAGTTTCTGTTAACAACCTCGTTTCAAGCTACAGGGTTTAAAGTAAAACTTTACTTATATTGAAAAAATTCTCTCTAAGTTGTAATATGACAATGCTTAAGTTTTAAGCGTACGCTTTATTTAAAATGGAGAAAAATATGAACAGATTACGGGGAACTTTTACGGCTTTGATCACACCGATGAACACAGACGGATCGGTTGATTTTGAAGGATTCAGACAGAATGTAAAATTCCAGCTTGAAGGCGGAGTTACGGGCCTTGTTCCTCTGGGTACAACTGCAGAAACTCCAACTCTGGATGAAAAACCGGGTAGCGAAGAAGATACACTTATTGAAATTTTAATGGAAGAAGTAAAGGCATTTAGAGAAGCAACAGGAAAAGATGTACCTGTAATTCTCGGTGCTTCAAGTAATAACACAAAAGACGCTGTTGCATATACAGAACGTGCAAAAAGGGTTGGAGCAGACTATGCTCTCGTTGTAACTCCTTACTATAATAAACCGTCAAAAGAAGGAATTTTCCGTCATTTTGAAGCTGTTTCTAAAGTAGGAATTCCTATCGTGGTTTACAACATCAAGGGTAGAACAGGTGTAAATATTCCGACTGATGTACTTGTAAGAATTGCACAGCTTCCTAATATTGCAGGTGTAAAAGAAGCAAGCGGTGATATTAACCAGATGATGGAAGTTATCGCTCAGATTAAAAATAAAAAGCCTGACTTTGCCGTATTAAGCGGTGATGACGGACTTACACTTCCATTGCTTGCTGCCGGCGGAGACGGAGTTATTTCGGTTGTTTCAAATCTCTGTCCTTCAAGAGTAGCAGCTCTTGTTCAGGCAGGACTTGACGGCGACTTTGCAAAGGCACGCGAACTTCATTACGGACTTGCTCCGATGTTCAAGGCTGCTTTTGTAGACGGAAACCCTACATCGATTAAATATGCGATGAACTATAAGGGACTTCCGGCAGGTACTGTAAGACTTCCACTTGTAGAAGTTACAGACAGTGCTAAAAAGACAATCGAAAGAGCTATGGACGAGTGTAATATTTAAATTTCGCATTCGCGGAATTAATTTTTCGATAAAAAGGAAAAATAAAAATGGCACAAAAGATAAAGGTTGGTGTACTTGGCGCTACCGGTATGGTAGGGCAGCGTTATATTAAGCTTCTGGAGGATCATCCCTGGTTTGAAGTTACTTATGTAGCAGCTTCTCCACGCAGTGCAGGAAAACCATATTGTGAAGCAGTAAAAAACCGCTGGTTGATCGGAGCAGAAATTCCTTCTGGTGTTGCAAACCTAATCGTAGAGGATGCAAACGATGAAAAGAAAGCTTTAGGAAAATGCCAGTTTGTATTCTCTGCTCTCGAAATGGGAAAAGATGAAATTAAAGCTCTCGAAGCCGCTTATGCTGCAGAAGGAATTCCTGTTGTTTCAAATGCATCAGCTAACCGCTGGACAGAAGATGTTCCTATGCTTGTTCCGGAAATTAACTACAGTCACCTTGATGTAATTGCAGAACAGAAAAAACATCACCTCTGGGATAAGGGATTTATCGTAGTTAAGCCAAACTGTTCTTTACAGACATATATGATGCCGCTTCATGCACTCATTCAGGCAGGATATCCTGTTAAGAGAATGATTGTAACAACTTTACAGGCAACTTCTGGTGCCGGATATCCTGGTGTTGCATCATTTGACATGATTGATAATATCGTTCCTTTTATCGGTGGCGAAGAAGAAAAGACAGAAAAAGAATGTCTTAAGATTCTCGGAACTGTAAAAGACGGAAAGATAGAAAACGCAAGCTCTCCTCTTGTTTCTTCAACCTGTACACGCGTACCTGTTGTAGACGGACACACAGCATGTGTAAGCCTTGAGTTTGATTTGCCGGATGACAAAAAACCAAGTCTCGAAGAAATTGAACGCGTATGGACAAGCTATAAATCTGTTCCACAGGAATTAAATCTTCCAAGCGCACCGGAACATCCGATTGTAGTACGCCATGAAGAAAACCGTCCGCAGCCACGCCGCGACCGTGAAACAGAAAAAGGAATGGCATGCGTTATCGGACGTCTTCGCCCATGCAATGTATTTGACGTTAAGTTTGTTGCATTAAGCCACAATACAAAACGCGGTGCTGCACTTGGCGGAATCTTAAACGCAGAACTTTTAAAGGCTAAAGGATTCTTTGGCTGATAAATAGAAAAAGTTTGTAATGGTAAGAATTTGTCGAAGCCATTACAGACTTTTTTTTATTTTAATTCGACAGATGCAAAATGAAAAAAATATTTTCAATTCTTTTTTCCTTTTTAATTCTTTCCCCGGTTTATTCACTTCCAAAATTAAAAAAAGACGGAACTTTTAAATGCGGAAGACAGCCTAAACAGGTGCTGTTTTCTCCTGATGACAAATACATCGTAATGCCGCTTTTAGAGGACGACGGAATTGATTTATTTAATGTCGAAACAAAAAAAATGGAAACAAGATTAAAGCCTCCTTCATCTGATAAACTTGGATTTGTAGAAGGGCTTTTTATTCCGTCAAAAAAAAGTTTTTTTGTTTCTCAGATGACGACAAACCAGATTCACGAATATACATATCCGGGTTTTACCTATAAGCGTTCAATCCCGACAGGTGGTGTGTGGACAAAATTTATGGTCTGGTCAGAAGATAAAAAAATAATCGCAGCTTCTAACTGGGTTTCAAATGACATTTCAATCATAAGCTATTCAAACGGAAAACTGCTTCGTCTTATAAAAACCGCGGCAGCTCCACGCGGACTTTATTTTATAAACAAAGGAAAATACATAATCTCGCTTGCCTTTGACGGTAGTAAAATCGAAAAATTTGAAACAGATACCGGAAACAGAGTTGCTGTAATAGACATTCCTAAAAGTGCAATGCGTCACATCGTTCTTAATGCTGAACAGACTAAAGCTTACATAAGTGACATGTACTGGGCAAAGGTTTATGAGGTTAATCTTGCAACATTTACAATAGATAAAGAAGTAAAGGTTTATGTAAATCCAAACACGATAGCTCTTTATAAAAACCGTTATCTTTTTGTAAGCTGCCGCGGCTACAATAACCCGACAGATTACACAAAGCGAAGTCCTTCTAACGGACAGATTTATATAATCGATACATCAGATTTTTCTGTTGCAGATAAATTTGAAGGCGGCAATCAGCCTACAGGGCTTGATGTTTCCAACAGTCAGAAGTATTTGTGCTTCAGTAACTTTCAGGATTATAATATAGAATTATACGAAATAGAGGATTAATTATGACACCATACTTACACAAAGTTAATTATTATGAAACAGACAAAATGGGAATTACACACCATTCAAACTACATACGCTTTATGGAAGAAGCCCGTGTAGACTTTTTAAGTCAGATTGGTTTTCCCTTTGATAAAATCGAAGAAAAGGGAATTGTAAGTCCTGTTATCAGAGTTGAATATAATTACAGAAAGACAACTACTTTTGCAGATACGATTTCTATCGTAGTAAAGGTAGAAAAGCTTACTCCTGTAAAGCTTACTCTTTCATACGAGCTTTCGTGCAACGGAGAAAACTGCGGAACAGGAAAATCTGAACACTGCTTCCTTAACCTGCAGGGCCGTCCGATTATCGTAGAAAAGGATCATCCTGACTTTTTTAACGCATTAAAGAATAATATGTAAAAAAAAATCCCGCATGTAAGTAATGCGGGATTTTTTTATGACTTATCTTGATTTTTCAATAAGCTCCTTGTACCAGTAGTAGCTGTCTTTTGGAGTCCTTTTCTGGGTTTTGTAATCTACATGTACAAGTCCGAATCGTTCTGTATAACCGTTTCTCCATTCATAGTTATCCATGAGTGACCAGTGGAAATATCCTCTGATGTCGGCTCCCGAATCGATTGCTTTTTTAAGTTCTGTAAGATAACGTTCCGTAAAATCTATTCTCTGCGGGTCGTGGCATTTTCCGTCCAGTGAGACAACGTCTGCATTACTCATTCCGTTTTCGCTTACATAAACCGGTTTTTTATAGCGTTCAGAAATGAATTTAAAATAATGGTTCATGCTCTTTGGAGTAATCGGCCATTTTGCAGCTGTAATATTATATCCTTCTTCAAACGGCTTGATATGCCAGCCGTCATCTTTTTTACCTGGAGCACTTCCTGCAGAAATAGGGCGGCCTTCATAGATGTTAATTCCCTGATAGTCAACGGGAGAAGAAATGATTTTCATATCGCCGTCTTTAATTTCAGGCATCTTGTCCTGGAAAAGTTCAAATGCTTTGTCAGGATATTTCCCAAAGTGAATCGGATCAAGATAATATGTAAGACTGTCACCCGAAAGAATACCGCTTCCTTCCTGTGGCGCGTAGCGGCCTGGAGCAGCTTCGATGCAGTTCATTGCTTTAATAAATGCTTCATAATCTTCCTGAGTTTCTGTTGCAGGATAGTGTCCAAGCCCGTTATGCGCACAGCCGATAAGAACGTTCTCTTTTGCATTTGCACGCACAGCCTGTACCATGCTTCCGTGCGATAAAAGCATGTGATGAATTATGTTAAAGACTTCTCTTTCGTTAACTTCGATGCCGGGAGCAAACCAGCCTCTATATCCTCCGAGAATACAAGGCATTTCATTTAACGTAAAAAAATGAGTTACTCGGTCAGAATAACGGCGGGCAATTTCTGAGCTGTATTCAGAAATCCAGTTATGGATATCACGGTTTCTCCAGCCGCCTTTTTTTTCAAGCTCATACGGAAGATCCCAGTGAAACAATGTAAGCCATGGTTCTATTCCGTTCTGTAAAAGTTCATCAATCAATCTGTCGTAAAAATCAAGGCCCTTCTGGTTAAGGTTTCCTTTTACTGCGCCTCCACGGGAATCTGAATCATATGAAAAAATCCTTGGCCATGCTACAGAAAACCTGTAGGCTTTTACGCCAAGATTTTTAATAAGCTGAACGTCTTCTTTATAACGGTGATAGTGGTCACAAGCGACAGCGCCCGATTTTTCATCAAATACTTTACGCGGAATTTTATAGAAATCGTCCCAGACAGATTTGCATCTCCCGTCCTCTTGTTCTGCTCCTTCAATCTGATAACTTGAAGTTGCAACTCCAAACAGAAAATCTTTAGAAAAATTCATTGTGGCTCCTTGGGTAAAAACTCAGATGTTTTTTTTCTGATATTCAATAAAGTCGCTTACTGTTAACGGTTTTGAATACAAAAATCCCTGAACTGAATCGCAGTCAACAGACTTTAAAAAGTCTCTCTGGTGTTCTGTTTCTACGCCCTCGAATATTGTGCCTTTTTTCAGGTTTTTACTCAAGCCTATAAGAGATTTAATAAAGACTTTTGATTTATCGTCAAGTTTATCATCCTTTCCTTTGTAATCTGTCAGGAAGCTTCTGTCAAATTTGAGAGTATCAACCGGAACTTTCGTAATGAGGTTAAGTGAACTTTCTCCGGTTCCAAAGTCGTCCATTGCAACTTTAAATCCGTGTTTATGAAGTTTTTCCGTTATATCTACTAAAGTTTCGCTGTTCATAAAAGAACGTTCAATTATTTCAAGTTCTATCATTTCCGGTGGAATAGAGTAATTGCTGAACAGCTGAATAAAGTCATGAACAAATTTTTCTGCCTTATCATGATTTCTCGACATGTTAACCGAAATTGGAACCATCGGTTGTCCGAGATTGATCTGATTCTGAATAAATTTAAATACTTCTTCGTAAACAAAAAAGTCAAGCTGTTTTATAAAACCGTTCCTTTCAAAAAGAGGAATAAATTTATCAGGTCCGATAATTCCAAACTTAGGGTTATTCCATCTTACAAGTGCTTCTCCACCACATATTTTTTCGTCTGTAAGGGAAATCTTAGGCTGATAAACAACAAAGAACTCATGTTTCTCGAGTGCTTCCTGCATGTGATCTTCCAGATACTGTTCTTCTTTTACACGTCGGACGAGATGTGTGTTGTAAATTGCATACTGAGTAAATGCATGATCTTTTACAGTTGATTTTGCAAAAGATGCGTGTCCGATTAAAGTTTGAACTGTAGTAGTGCGGTCTTCTCCTTTTTCAATCAGAAAAGAAATTCCGAATTTAGGGAAGAATGGAATTTCGTAAGATTTAATTTTATTGTTTACACGGGCCAGATCGTCTGTAAATTTTTTCATTGCTGCTCTTACAGATTTTATTTTAAAGAACAGGTAGAAGTGATCTGCAAAGCCCCTGCAGAGAATTCCCTTGTTGTTTTCGTTAAAAATTTCAAGGACCGAAGCATAGTAAAGAATAAGTTCATCAGCTTTTTCTTCTGAGTAATTCTGATTTATAAATTTAAACTGCTTGATATCTGTTTCAATCAGCATAAATTTATCCTGTGGATTAAGCCTGATTAATTTTTCTGCTTCTCTTTCGAATTTTGTTCTTGACCAGAGTGTCGTAAGTTCATCGTAGTTATTTCTAAAAATCTGTTTCTTATTTATGAGACTTAAAATTAAACCTTCTACAAGACACAGAAGACAAATAAAAATGATAACAGAAATGATAATGAATACTTTTGTTTCTAAATGGAAATCTAAAATCAGATGAAAATCTTTCTGGACATCGGAATTAAGTGTTCCGCCTATGATTTTTATTATAAAAAAAAGGATTGCTGCGGCCACAATAATGCAGACGCTTATTAACGGGATGAATTTTAAGGTAGATTTATTCTTTACCTTTCTTTTCAAATTATAAACCCTCTATAACAATCCCCAACCCCACAATGTTAAAAATCTCCAATATAGATTATAACATAAGTTTTCAGTAAAGCAAGGTTGTTTTTTTGTAAAATTTGTATCAAATAAAGAATATTTCTGTTATTATTATATACAGTAAAATGAAAATTAAATGAATTAAGAAGGCGTTATGAAGAAAATTCAACTTGCAATAATAATTTTTTTAACCGGATTCACACTGTTTGCAGTCAGTCCTGAAAAAAAACAGGTTCCTCAGGCAGTAAAAATCACTGAAAACTGCTCATATTTTAAGCTTGAAAATGGGCTTACGGTTTTTTTTGCCGAAAATCATTCGGTTCCGCTTGTATATATCGAAATTGCAGTAAAAACCGGCGCTATAACCCAGAACAGACAGAACGCAGGTCTTTTCCATCTGTATGAGCACATGATGTTTAAGGGTAATAATCTTTATCCGGATTCAGCATCTGTACAGAAGGCTCTTAAAGAAATGGGAACCGGCTCATGGAACGGTACTACGGGAATTGAATGCGTAAATTATTTTTTTACGATTCCAAAACAGCAGCTTTATACAGGGCTTAATTTCTGGAACTATGCAATCCGATTTCCGCTGATGGATGAAAATGAATTTGAAGTTGAAAAAAAAGTTGTCATTTCTGAAATTCAGGGAAATATTTCAAGTCCCGAACGTACGACAGGAGCTTTTATAAACAGTCATCTTTTTAAGGATGCACCGTGGCAGCTTGATCCGAGTGGAAGTGTAGAGAATGTAAAGAATGCAAAGGTCTCTGATCTAAAAAAAATCAAAGACACTTTTTATATTCCTGAAAACGCTGCACTTTTTATAGGCGGAGATGCTTCGCTTGGAGAAGTTTATTCTATTGTGAAAGAGCTTTTTGGTAACTGGGAAAACAATGGAGTTAAATTAACTGATATAGAAAACACGGTTGAAAAACAGACTAAAACTCCGTTTGAAAAACCATTTCTTGCGGTAGTTCCCTATGACAAAATGTCAAAACAATTTTCTCAAGTTTCCGTTTATTTCCGCGGGCCGGATGCAGATTTTGAACCGGAAGATACTTATGCTGCAGACCTGTTTCATTATTATCTTGGAGATCCGGAATCTGATTATACAAAGGCAATGGTTAGTGACAGTACTTTTTTGATTCCGTCATCGGAATATATCGGTTCGGGCTATTCGACCAGAAGAAGGACAGGATGTACTTCGTTTACATGTGTAATGCGTTCACCGGAAAAAGAACTTTATAGCCGTGCGGTTAAATTTCTTGAAAAAATAAATTTAAATCTTAGTGAACTAACTTTAAAAGATAATATTATTTCTCAGGAAAACCGGAAAAAGATAATCAGAAGATTAAAAGATGACAGAATTTATGAAACAGAAACTGCAACAGGTCTTCTTTCTGTATTGAGGTATAATTGGATTACAAATGATATGGAGTATTATAAAAATTATATTTCAAATGTAGAAAAGGTTACGGACAGCGATATACGGAGATATTTTAATAATTATATTCATAATAAAAATCCGATTATAGTTGTCTATGTAAATCCGGAATTATATAAGGCTTCTAAAACTGAATATGATAAACTTGGATTTGTAGAAATTACTCCGGAAGAAGCTTTCTGGTTTAATAAAAAATAAGGGTAAAGAAATGAAAAATATAAAAAAAATTTTATTGCAGATTACAATAACCGTTGTCTTTAGTTTTGTTTCTTTTTCTCAGGGAATGGATTATAAAAGTACAAAAACTTTTTTTGTCAATGATGAACATCTTGAGATAAATCAATACACTCTCAAAAACGGGATACCAGTTTATATTGCTGATAAAGTCGATAATCAGGTTGACGCAGTTTACCTTGTTGTAGAAGGCGGGACAAGCGAAATGCCGTATGAATATTCCGGTGTGGAAAACTGTCTTTTTGAAATGCTTACAAAAGGTTCAAAAAAATATCCATATCCAAAAATCCAGCAGATGCAGTATGAAAATCAAAGTTCAATTTCGCATTATACAATGTACTGTGGTTCTGTTCTTAATCTAACATGCATTAATTATTATCTTGATGAAATGATAGATGTGATGCTTGACGGTTTTTTAAATCCGCTTTTTGATGAAAAAGAGTTTAACATTCTATATTCGGAGCAGCTTCAGAGTATACAGCATAAGCAGAATGATCCTGAAAGTATTCTGTTTGATGAAGTGCATAAAAAAGTTTACGAAGGAAACAGGCTTTTGACAAAGAGTTCTGTTACACCTGAATCACTTGAAAATATTTCCGTTAAAAAATTAAGACAGCATCACAAAAAGATTCTTAATGCATATAGAATAAAAGTTGTTGCTGTAGGAAAAATGGATACTCAGAAATTTCTTGGAACTCTCGATAAGGCACTTGGAAAAATAAAGTATGAAAAGTACGAAAGAGACTTTACTGATAAACCTCTTAATCTTAAGTCAGATGACGTGGTTTTGCATCACAAAGCCGCTGCCGGATCTGAAATAGCAGTAAGGGTTTTTTCTTCTCCTCCGGTAACAAGTGAAGATTATGTTACGGCACGAATTGCAGAAGATATATATTCAACTATTATGTTCAATATAATAAGGGAAAAATACGGAGCCTGCTATACTCCGGGCTCTTCTATAGATTCAAGTTCTAATCCTGTTGGTATTGATTATGCCCTTAAGGTTTCTGATATGGATAATATAAAAGAATATCTTGAACAGTGTGAAAAGCTTATGCTCGAAGGAAGGGTGATTTCGTCTGTAGATGCAGATTCGGTTAAATACGAAAACCTCGAAGACTGTCTTGAGGGTTATATAAACTCATATCTCACAAAAAAATACATGTCACAGGCTTCTTCCGGTGGAATTGCTTCCCGTCTTACAGCCAGCCTTCTGCAGTTTGGGGACATTACGTCCGCTGACAGAATGCCTAAAATGGCACTATCCGTTACAAAAGATGATATTTTAAGGGTTTTTAAGGAATACTGGTGCGAAGGCGACAGCAGATGGTTTTTTATGCGCGGTGAGTGATTGACATTAAACTGTCATTTTACTATTTTTAAAGTACTAAAAGTGCTTCGCACAAAGGAAGTAAAATGGCAAAAAAAATTTATGTCGGCAACTTGAGCTATTCAACTACAGACGAAACTTTAAGAAATCAGTTTTCGCAGTTCGGTCAGGTTGAATCCGTTTCTATTATAATGGACCGTGTAACCGGTAAATCAAAGGGTTTCGGTTTTGTCGAAATGACAAATGAAAGGGATGCTGATAACGCAATTGCTACAATAAATCAAAAAGAAATAGATGGAAGAAAAGTCCGTGTCAGCGTAGCTGAAGAACGGAAAAGCCGTCAGAACTGATCTGCAAAGTTTAAAACCGTGGTGTTTTGCGGTTTAAATTATATATTAAGAGGTTTTATATGATTAAGACAGTAAAAGATGTTGATCTTAAAGGCAAACGCATTATCATGCGTGTTGATTTTAACGTACCAATGAAGGATGGAGTAGTTCAGGACGACACACGTATCATGGCTGCTCTTCCTACAATCAAATACATTCTTGAACAGAGCCCACGCTCACTCGTTCTTATGAGCCACCTTGGTGACCCTAAAAAGGACGTAAAAAAGGCTCAGGAAAAGGCTGAAAAAGCTGGTAAGACCTGGACAGACGCTGATGCAGAAAAGTTCATCAACGGAAAGAACCGCATGAAGCCGGTTGTAGAATATTTTGCTTCAAAACTCGGAAAAGATGTTACATTCATTCCTGATGCTCTTGGTGCAAAACCAGCTATCGACGCTCTCCCAGAAGGTGGAGTTGCAATGCTCGAGAACGTTCGCTTCCACAAGGAAGAAACTTCAAAGGATGCTGCAGAACGCGATGTAATGGCTAAGGAATTGGCTACATACGGAGACATCTTCGTAAACGATGCATTCGGAACTGCTCACCGCGATCAGGCTTCTACTGCTTCTATCGCAAAGTTCATGCCAGTTGAATCTGTTGGCGGATTCCTCATGGAAAAAGAAGTTAAATACATTCAGCCAATGGTAACAAATCCGGAAAAACCAATGACTGCAATCATCGGTGGTGCAAAGGTTTCTTCAAAGATCGCTGTTCTTGAAAGCCTTATGAAGAACGCTTCTACACTTATCGTTGGTGGTGGTATGGCTTATACATTCCTCAAGGCACAGGGACATGCTATTGGTAAGTCACTTGTTGAAGATGACTTCCTCGATACAGCAAAGGACCTTCTTGCTAAGGCAGAAAAAGCCGGCGTAAAGATTCTTCTTCCTGTTGACCATGTTGGTGGTGCAGAATTTGCAGATAAAGATCCTGTTGCAGTTGATGCAGTTGATCTTCCAGATAACCTTATGGGTATGGATGTTGGTCCTAAGACAATTGAACTTTACAAGAGCGCTATTCTTGCTTCTAAGTCTATCGTATGGAACGGACCTGTTGGAGTATTCGAATTCGAAAACTTTGCAAAGGGAACTGAAGCTGTAGCACGCCTTGTTGCAGAAGCAACATCTAAGGGTGCTATGACTGTAGTTGGTGGTGGTGACTCTGTTGCTGCCGTAAACAAGTTCAACCTTGCAGACAAGATGAGCCATGTTTCAACTGGTGGTGGTGCTTCTCTCGAATTCCTCGAAGGAAAGACACTCCCAGGAATCGCGATTTTAGCTACGAAGTAGATAAAATCGGTAAGGTCGCGTAAGCGACCGACCTATCTTGGCTACAAAATAGACTTACGCTGAATGCATAAAGCTCCCGTTTATTTGACGGGAGCTTTTTTTATGTCCTGAGTTTTGTTGAATTCTGTCAATAGTTATGATAAAATGGACAAATGAATGAGAGATTATTAGATTACGGTTCTTTTGTATCGTCACCGGATGCAAAAAAGGATCCGATGCATAAAAAACAGGATTCAAAGACAGCAGGCGTAAAAAAAACTGTAGAAAATAGAGATAGATCTTCAGTTAAAAAAATAAAATCTGTGGCAAAACCGGTTCATACTTCAAGTAAAGCTTCTGCAACCGGAAAAAAAACAGCCATAAAAAACGGTTCAGCATTAAAAAATAATTCAGCAGAGAATAATATCCGTCCGAGACGACGTACTTCAATTAGTGGAAAACTCATTTTTATCATTTCTTCTCTTGTTGTTATTTCGATGGGACTTATTACTTTTCTTGTATCGTATTACGTTACAGAAGATACAGGAAAAAATGCCGAACAGTCTAATTTTACTCTCAATACTAGAACCGCTGCAGGCTGTGAAAACAGAATAAACGGAATTGTTTCTAATGTTTCTTTTTTCTGTGATCTTATTGTTACGGATGATGAAAATAAAAATATTAAGGATTTTGTTTTTGAAAATTCTTTTGTAAAAATTACTGAAGACTTTTTTAAGAGAAATCCGGATGTAGCGGCAGTTTATTTTTCTTCTGACGATTTTGCCGTTTATAATAAAGAGTTTTTAAAATCAAATAATATTTCGACTCCATTAATTGATGCATATTTTTCAACAAACAGAGGTTTGATGCAGAGCGCAGGAAATGGCTCTCCAAAAATTGCAAATGCTTCTCCATATTTTTCTTTTGCAATGCTTGGTCTTTTTTATAAAATGAATGTTGATAAAAAACCTCAGGTCGTAAGCGTGCTTTATGCATCGGATAAACTTGCAGAAAGTATTTCAACTGGAAGGATAAACGAATCATTTTTAATTAATGACAGGGGAGTTATTCTTCTTACTTCAAATCCTGATGTTATGATTAAAGCATCAGATATGTCAGCTAATGAATTTGTAAAACAGGTTCTTGAAGAGAATGATTCTGGGAAACAGATTCGTTATACTGACTCCCAGGGAATCGAATATATTGCTGCATGTAAAAAAATTACAGATGCAAACTGCCGTGTCATTACACAGGTTAAGTGTGATGTTGTACTTGAAGCAATCAGAATTACAACAAGGAGAAATATTGCACTTACGGCTGCAATCCTTTCTATTGCGATTATTGTAATCTGGATTTTTGCAAAAACAATAAGTGTTCCTCTTATTGAACTTACAGAAGTTACTGATCAGATTAATCAGGGAAATTTTAATACTGAACTTTTTGATTCACTTAATACAAAACGAACTGACGAAATCGGTATTTTAAATTTGAGTACGAAAAATGAACGTGATATTTTAAATACTGTAACAAGTCTTACGAATAAAGGTGTAACAAAAGCAATTGTAAGAAAAGAAATAGACTTTAATCCTCATTTAAAAGATGTAACTGTTTTCTTTTCTGATATTCGTGGGTTTACTGCAATATCTGATGGTTTTAACAAGCGTTTCGGTGATAAATCCGCAGCAGAAATCATCGGTTTTTTAAATGACTATATGTCACGAATGGTAAACTGTATTTCGATTACAGGTGGTGTTGTAGATAAGTTTGAAGGTGATGCTGTAATGGCTGCATGGGGTGTTCTCCGTGATGATAATCTGGAAAATGAAGATGAACAGCATAAGAAAAATGTTAAGCTTGATGCATTGAGCGCAATCAGAGCAACAGTTGCAATGCGTTATTCTCTTATGAAATACAATAAAGATGCAGAAGAGTTTACGGAAAAACATAAAAATGAACCTCTTGCACAGTATAAACCTCACATCAGAATTGGATGTGGTCTTAATTCAGGTCGCGCAACCGTAGGATTTATGGGATCTTCTGAAAAAATGGAATTTACTTCTATCGGTAATGCTGTTAACCTTGCAAGCCGTACAGAAAGTTCTAATAAGCCGTGTGGAACTGACATTCTCATAACTCAGGATACATATTCAATTTTAAAAAATGATTTTATCAGATGTAAGGAAAATAATTTTACAATATCTGAAAAAAACATTCCGAATGAAATCATAGTTGAAAAGATACCTGTTACATTTGAAGTTAAAGGAAAGGGTAAGCAGAATTTCTATGCGGTCGTTAATATGCCTCAGTTTGATATCGGGTCATTCTTTAGAATGGCAGATCCTGATTTTACAGTTGACCCGGCATGTGAAACAGCTGTAGGCCCTAAAGGTCCTAAGACACTGGCTCAGTTAAGAAAAATGCTTGGTATTCCGACTCCAGATTTTGAGAGAGTAAACTTAGATGAAGAAGAAAACAAGATCAAAGTTCAGTGATCGATTTTTACTTTTTTCATGCTTTCTCATCTGTGCTTTAAGTCTGGGTTACTTTTTTACAGACTTATATAGAAGTGCCGTACGCAATGAAAAACCGATTGCAACTGTGTATTTAAAGCGAAAAATTACTCAGCGCAAGTTTTCTGACAGTGTTGTATGGGACAGGCTTCAGAATGGATCTCCTTTGTATAATGAAGATATTATAAGGACTGATTTTGATTCTTCTGCCATCATCAGATTTGGCGAGGGTACTGAAAAACAGGGACCTGATATTGAACTTGATGAAAATACTATGATCCAGATTTTTGAAGCAGAAAACGGTTCGTTTAAAATGTCTGTTTCCGGTGGTAATTTTTCAGTTGACAATTCAAATTCTAAATCTGGTGTAAAAATCGATTTAGGTAATTCTTCTGTTATTAATCTCAGTTCAGGAAGTAAAATGAGTGCATCTTTCTCCGAAGGTAAAAATTCTTTTGTAATTTCTGAAGGAGAAGGAAATATCAGTACTGGAGACGGTAAGGTTGAATATATTAAAAACGGCGAAGCTGTAAAAATTGATGCGTCTGGGAATAGAATTATATATCCTGTAAGTGTTTCAAACCTTGATATGAATAAAAAACTTCTGGCTTTTGATGATTCTGAAAAAACAGTTGATTTTAATATTTCAAAAAATACTGTATTTGAAAATGAAGATATTATTTTAGAAACTGCAACTGATAAAGATTTTAAGAATGTTGTTTTAAAAAAGAATGTCGGAAAAGAAGATGTGGTAAAAGTAAAAGCTGCAGAAGGAGACCTTTATTACAGGGTTTATCCGGAAGGAAGAAGTTCAGAGTCATATGAAGGAAAAGTCTCTATAAAGACAATAAAATCTCCATCTCTCATAACTCCTGCTCATGAAAGTTCATATTCTTATATCCATGATGAGTCAGATGATAACTTGGATATAGAGTTTAGATGGAATGTTGATGAATACTGTGATTACTGCAGATTTGAAGTTTTCGCTGCGAATGATTCTGATAATGCAATAATTACAAAAGATATTAAGGAAAGATATGTTGTAATTGATACTCTTAAAGCAGGTGAATACAGATGGAAGATTACTCCGCATTATGCTGTAGACAGTATCGGATTTGGAAAAGGAACCGGATTTAACAGTTTTACTGTTTCAAAGACAGAGCTTAAATCAATTCCGGAGCTCTTGCTTCCTCTTAAGAATTCAATTATTTCACTTACAGAAAAAGATGAAGATATTTTGTTTGCGTGGAATTCAGATTTAAAAAATTCAGAATACCAGGTGAGAATTTCAAAGGATAAAAATTTTTCATCTGACTATGTTGTGTTTAAGGAACAGAGTTATGTTCTACAAAAATCAATTCCTTTTTCTATAAACACACTTTCACCTGGAACATATTACTGGTACGTAACTGCAATTGATCATAATAACAAAGAATTTAAATCAGAAGTAAACAGTTTTGAAGTTGAACTTTTTGATCCGAATAAGCCTAAGGTTGCAATGATAGAAGAACCTGCTGTAAAAGATGCAGAGATAAAAGCAGAAGAGGTAAAGCCGAAAGAATCTGCTCCTGCAGTTCAGCCGCAACCTGTTTCTAAAAAAAATGTACTTAAAAAACCGGAGCCAAAAAAAACTGTTCCAAAGCAGGTTTCAAAACCGGTTCCAAAACCAGAGCCAAAGCCTGTGGTAAAACCGGTTGTTCTTATTACTCCAGCTGATTCATCAAAAATTGATGGACTTAAAGCTGTAAGGGAACCTACATCGTTTACATGGAACAGTAATGAAAATATAAAGACATCTCAATTTGTTCTTACGAAAATAAACGAGAATGGTACTACAACAGATGTTAAAAAGATTGATAATCCGAAAGGAAAAGTAACGTTAAAGAGAATTTTACCTGGTTTATACAGATGGACGGTAAAAGCTGTTTCTTCAGATGGAACAGATATTTCGTCCGAAGTGAGTTTTACTTTTGAAGTAGAGCCGATTGAAATGCTTAGCCCTATTAAGGCATTGTCTCCGGAAGATTCTTTTGTAATTGATGCTGAATATCTTAAGAATAACAGAAAGATTCTGTTTACATGGGAAGAATGTCCTGATGCAACGGATTATCTTTTTGTATTATATAAAAAGAATGAAAATGGTACACTTGATAAGATTGGAAAGAAAAAACTTAACAAAACTCTTTACTGGCTTTCTGATCTTTCTATTCTGGATGTTGGTGAATTCGAATGGCATGTTACAGCTTATGTTCATGCAAAAGATGGATTTACCGAAAGAAGGAGTGAAACTTGTGTAACTGATTTTTCGATAAATTTTGATCTTCCTGATGAGATAAAGACTAAAGAACCTGGAAAAATGTATGGCGAATAATAAAAGAATTTTATTTTTATTTTGTATTCTTCTCGTAACAGGTTTTGGAAGGACATTTTTGTCAGCCCAGAGCTCAGGTAAAATTTTTATTCAGAAACTTGAATGGGAAGAAGATAAAAATGCATATGAATATGAAGTTGAAATTACAAAATCAGGTGAGGATTCAGTTAAAAAGAAGATAAAGACAAGGGATAATTTTGTTGAATTTTCGATGAAAGCCGGTGAATATAAGTATCGCGTAAAAGTTTATGACTTCCTTGGCAGAATGGCATCTGTTACAGACTGGAAAGATTTTACCATTACAAAAGCCGTTGCGCCGGATATTTCACTTGTAAACGATACTTTAGAAATTCCGCGTAAAAAAGCAAGAGAGCTTGTTGTTCCGATAGATGTAGAAAAAATAGAACCTGAAGCTTCGGTTACTTTTATAAATATAGAAACAAATGAAGAAGTAGAGGGAAAACTTGATGTCGAAACAGATGAAGAAGGAAACGTAAAATCTTCTAAGGCAGTTTTCCCGGGAGCCGTCTCGGGCCAATGGAAAGTTGTTGTTACAAACCCGAGCGGACTTTCAAGTGAGTCAGAGCCGATTTCTGTAGAGAATGCTAAAAAGGAGCCTGGTAAAGACAGAGACTTCAGTATCATGGTAACTGGACTGACTTCTGTAATTATGTCCGGAAAGACTAAAGAAAATATAGAATATGGAAAAGCAGATTCTGCCAATTATATCGGGTTTGGTTTTACGATTCAGCATCTGCCGATAAAATCAGGTAATTTGATGCTTGGTTATGAAGGAAAATACAGCTATTTCAGCAGGATGTATAGTACAGAGTCTTATGATTTAGGTTGTCGTTTTAACGATTTTGACATAGATTTTGCATTGCGTTATAATTTGCTTGATAATAAATTTGGTTTAAATGCAAAGCTTGGTTTTGGTTTAACTTTAATCACAGAAAGTATTCATTATGTCGGTTCTTCAGTATTGACTGCTCATGATCCTGTTACTTTTGGTTATGTTAATGTAAATGGTGGTGTTTCGGTAAACTGGATACCGTTTAAGCATTTTATAATGGAACTTGGCGCAAACCTTACTGATGTTCTGGCTGAAGATGAAAATATTTTTATACTTGTTCCATATTTAAGTGCAGGAATCAGATTTTAGACGGAGTTTATTATGAAGAGAAGAGTTTTAACCGGTCTTTTAAGTTTTACATTATGCGTCATCTCCCTTTTTATTCTTGCAAACTGTTCTGATTTTATTTTTGACAGTGAAATAAAATTTAACCAGAGTATTAATGAACAGATAGAAAATGATACTACTGTAACCGTTACTTTTGTTTCTGATAATCCGGCTCTCACAGGCGATTATTACACCTCTCGTAAAAAATATAAAATCGGAAGTGGGATTACTGCAGAAAATCTTCCGAATTCTAATACAGATAAAGAAATGTCATCATGGAAATCCGGGAAAGTTATAAAAGCATGGAAAGTTTTTAATAATGGTGGATTGACCATTTCAACAAATGGTGATGGTGAGGTAGTGTCTTTTTTGGCAAGCGCTAACGGAATTATTCTTTATCCTGAGTGGAGAGATGAATGTGTCCTTACATTGATGGACGGTGTAAAAGAAGGATCAATAGGAAAAGCTTATTCTGGAAATACTCCTAATGTAATAAAATTCTGGGCAGGAGAAAAAGTAAGGATTCCGACGCCTGGTGCACAATTTAATGCTTCAGATAATACAGTTGTATTTGAAAACTGGTATTCTGATTCATCTCTTAGTTCATCGTGCAATTTTTTAGATACGGACAGCGAGGGATTATACTGGCAGACAGAGTCTTCAACCACACATACTACAATTTATGCCGGGTGGAAGTACAAATACGTTTATGTAGATCCGCAGAGTGCACCAGACGACTCAGCAACAGGAATTGACAGGAACCATCCTGTAAAGACAATTGCCGAAGCAAAAAAGTATTTAAAGAATGCAATTTATAACGCGTCTAATCCTGATGAAGTTCCTGCTATAAAGCTTATGAGTGTTGTAAGCGATTCTTCTGATTTTTCGAGTTTAAGCGGCATAACGACTTCTGATTTTAATAATGCGATACTTACGCGTTGGTCCGGATATACAGGTTCATTTATTGATGCAACGACAAGTGGTCCAACTATCTCATCAACTACATTTGACGGCGGTTCAACTTTGGGATTAAATTCCAGTGCGCCTGCAATATGCTCTAATCAAAATTTGACATTGACTGATGTTACGATACAGAATTTTCATAATACTTCAACAGATGTAGAAAAGGCGGCATCTGCTGTATATTGTTCAGGATATGTAACTATTTCGGGCTGTACTTTTAAAAATAATTCATCAGAAAACACTTCCCCTTACGGTTCTTCTTTATATTTAACTGGTGAAGGAGAAATAGAAAATACTGATATTTCCAATGCTGCAGGATATTCAGTTTATGCTGGTTCTGATGTACGAATTCTCAATGACTCAAATATTAAAAATGCATACGTTAAACGCGACAAATCCTTAAAGATTGTTGGTGGCGTAAAATTTGACACATCAAAATCTGTTTATCTTGAATCCGGAGCATCAATAAAAATCGTGGGAAGTTTATCGTATACACTGGTTGCAAAAATTGAGTCTCAAGATTACACCAATGCCCCTTTTGTTTTGACCACAGATGGTTCTGTATCACTGACTGATAACTATAAGAGGTTTGCATGTGCTCATTCAGGATATGGTATAAACTCATTGGGGCAGATTGTCCCTTCGGGTGATATTTCAATTACGATAAGTAATCCGGACGGTGTTGAAGAAGTTGATCTTGGAAATCTTTCTCAAACACAGGTTTCCCTCAATACTTCGAGTGATACGGTTGTAAAGTTTATTCTTAACTCAGGTGTAATAGATAAGCTTGCAACATGGGGCTTGGTTTCAGGCGGCGCAGAAGCACATCCTATTCAGTATATGATTGATGGAACTGCTTATGGATGTGTACAGGCAAAACAAGATTCAGCAACTGGAAACTGGTATGCAGATATAGTAATAGGAAGGCAAGACAATCAAATTCCAAATGAATTTGATCAATCAGGTCCATTGAGTTATTATAAATTAAATCTTGGAATGTGTTCTTTGCAGATTTATTCAGCAGGAAAGGATTCTTCAAAAGTTGTAACAAAGAAGAATTATACAATTATCGTAAAATAAAAGGAGTAAATATGAAAAAATCAGTACTTTTATTTTTTAGTATATTTGCAGCTTTTATCTTTTTTTCATGCAATTTGAGTCTTGATGCAGATTCCAAAGGGGCAGATACTTATATTACGCTGAGTTTTGGAGATGAAGCTCTTGTACAGGAAAGATATGTTATCCTTCCGGATTTTGAAGGCAAGACTACTCTTGCTCAATTTAATATAACAAAGCTTAATGTTTATATGGATGATATGACAGGAGCTCCATATGAGACTTTTGATATAGATCCTGCAGTAAATTCGATAAAAATTCTGGTTTCAAGGGAAGATCATATATTCCGGCTTGAAGGACTTGATCAGAACGGAAACATTTTACTTAAGTCAGACGAAAAAGAACTTAAAATGGGAACTGGTTCAAATTTTTCTATACCGCTTATGCCTTACACGGAACATAATAACGGAGAAAAAGGAAGCGTAAATATAAAAATATTCTTTCCTCCAAAAACAGCTTCGACAGTTTCATATAAAATAAAGTGCGATGTAGATGGAACTTCGGCTTCTGAAATTCCTGAAAGCGGATTAGAAGTAGAGCTTGAAAATGTTGAAAAAGAGCAGAATTTTACAATCAACGATTTGACACCCGGCGTCCATAACATTAACTTTACGGTTTTTTCGAATTCTTACAGTAAGACAATTTCCTGCAATGCGATTGTTTATGCTAATTTTACAAGTTCAACGGTATACAGTAATTCAACTAAACAGGGTGATTCTTTAACTTTTACTCATTCAGAAATGAAGCCGCTTACGATTGATGATTATGCAGTCTGTGTAAACGGAACAGGCGGCATATTTGATATGAGTGATGATGAAGAAAATGATGGAAAAATATCGGGTACATTACATTGTATTGTGTATAATACTGTAAGTGAAGCTGTAAATTTTGTTTCTAATGCATCCGGCTGGAAAGATGCTGATGACTATACGGTATATATAAGCGGACATGTTAAGGCAACTGATGAAGAACTTGCAGGATATGACAGCATGGTTAATGTTAATCTTTCCGGTAAGACAATAAATCTTGTCGGATGTTCTTCCGGAGCAGTTCTTGATGCAGATTCAAAAGCACGCGTACTAAAAGTAACTTCCGGAAATGTAAGGATAAAAGATTTGACTTTGACTGGAGGAAAAGCATTCTCTGGCAATGGCGGAGGAATTAATATAGAAGGTGGAGCTGTTGAACTCTGTGATGGAGCAAAAGTTACAGGTAATGAATGCACTGGCAATGGTAAAGGTGTCTGTGTCTCAGACGGATCTTTTAAAATTTCTGGAAGCGGATATGTACAAAGCACAAATGATATTTATCTTTCAGAAGGAAAAATAATAAACATAGAAGGTACTTTAACACCTCCGTCTGAAGCAGGTGGTGTTGTCGGTAAGATTACTCCTAAACTCTGGAAGCGTGGTACACAGCTGCTTGGCGGCGCTGTAAGTGATAATATTTCAAAATTTGCACTTGATGGCACAAACTGGAGTATTGCAGATCATACGACTTCCGGTGAACTTTATACAGATTACAAAATATATGTTTCCGGCTCCGAAAAGGATTCTTCTTTTGGTGATGGAAATGATGATACCGGAGACGGAACAAAATCAAAACCATATGCTTCTATAAAAAAAGCAGTTGAGCAGTGCTGGTATGCATCAGAAGAATTTACAATTTGTGTATCAGGAATATTATCTGCTGCTCAGGAAATTCCTGCTGCCAGCGGAACAACAGGTCTTGCTTCTTCTATTATTATAGAAGGCTTTACAGGAAACAGCAAAGATATGATAGACAGGAACTTGTCAGCAGTCCCTGATTCTGGAAGCGGAAGCTGTCTTACTGTAAATACGATAACACCTGTAACAATTAAAAAGTTTAAGCTTACACGCGGCTACGCAGAAAACGGTGGCGGGATTTATTGTAATAAAGCAAAAGCAAAGATAACTTTGGACGAGGGGGCATTGGTAACATCGAATTCTGCTAAAGAATGTGGCGGTGGTGTTTATATAGAGGGCACAGGTACTGGAGCAGATCAAAAAGCAACTTTTGAGATGGCGTCGACATCCAAAATAAGCGTCAATACTGCAAAATGTACTACATCTAATATATCTGATATAGGTGGTGGGGGTGTGTATTTGAAATATGCCATTTTCAGCATGACCGATAACACTTCTGTAGAAAATAATAATGCTGATGTAACAGGTCTCCGTAAAGGTGGTGGAGGAATATGTGCGATCAGTTATTGTAACTTAACCATGTCTGGAAATTCAGCAGTAAGCGGAAATACTGGTGCATATGGTGGAGGTATTTTTGCAGACCAGTATGTATATATATGTATGATAATGCAATTGTGGGAAGTGCTGCAGGCTCTGATATTGCAACAAGTAAAGATAATTCATCAAATAGTGCTTCAAAGGGAGGTGGCATTTGTCTTTGTAATAGTTCAAAACTCTACCTTGGATATGATTCAAAAGATTTAAATCAGACTTATGGTGTTTTATATAATTGGGCAGAAACTAATGGCGGTGGTATATACTGTTCGAATAGTTCTGTTTACTTAAATTCTGGTTCGGTATCCAATAATGGAACCAGCAGTTCGAGTAAAGGTGGTGGCCTGTGTGGAGATACGGGTGGTGGCTCCAGTACGATAATAATTACGGGTGGAACAGTTTCAAATAATAAAGCTTTGTATGGTGGTGCAGCATTTCATCAAAGAGGAACGTTTGAAATTACAGGAGGAACCATTTCTGGTAATGTTTTATATTCTGGTGGTTTGGGTTCAGGAATTTGTGCTGCAGCTAACATTAAGTTTGGTAATGATGCCTTAGTTTCATCTGATAATGATGTGTATTTGGATTGTATAAAAAGCAACGGCAATATAACAAGTTATTGTATGATAGAGGATTCAAGTTCTTTGACAAATAATCAGGTTGCTACTATAACCCCATATGAATATGATACAAGCGTGCAGTTTATGAATACAAATGCTGCAGCGTTATATGCTTCTAAATTTAATGTTACCCCAGATGGTGGAACGTCATACAAAATAACTTCAGGAGGCTATTTGCAGCAGCAGTAATAGTAACTGTATCTGCGATGCTTTTTCAATGATGCTGACTTACAGGCCACAATGAGATTTTACATTTTTTTTAAGAGTTTTTTATGCTTATACATTTCGACGTCGGCTCTTTTTAAAACATCACCAAACGTTTTGTCGCTGTCCGGGTTATAAACTGCAAAGCCTGCTGAAAAGGATTTCTTTTCAATAAGAGGTATGTCTTTTTTTATTTCAGAAACGGAAAAATCACCGATAGTATTTTTTATCTGTTCAAAATTATCAAAGTCATCATTTTGAACTATTACAACAAATTCATCGCCGCCGATTCTGAATACAGGGCTGTGTTTAAAGAAGTTGCATATTGTTCTGCAGCATTTGATGATGTATTCATCTCCCTTGTCATGTCCGAACGAATCGTTTACCAGCTTAAGATTGTTAAGGTCACATTCACAAACTGCAAATTTAAGTTCTAAAGGATTTTGTGCAATGAGGCTGTCAAATTCGTGAACTCGGTTGTCATACGAAAAACGGCTCATTACTTTTGTAAGAGCATCATGGTTTGATATTTCCTGTTCAACTGTAATTTTTTCTATCATTGTATGACGCAGCATATTCTGAATGAAAATGTAAAGGAGAACGGCTGTTACGCAGATAGAAAGATAACCTGAATTAATGCTTCCGTCTAATATGTTTGCTACCTGACCGATTAAAGTTATCGAAGCGATGAGAAGAAGGCATAAAAAATTTCTCAGTTTTGTTTTTATTCCGATTAATGCAAAAACAACAAGAATATAGAAAAAACTTATTCCGCAGAAAAGAATGTAAAGCCAGTAACAGCTTCCGCGGTAGAAAGCGCTCGAAGAATCGATGTAGAAAATCATTCCGTTAAAAAGCGAAACTGTCTGCGCGATTACATTGAGCGCCATGACGATTATCATTGGTTTTATAGTGCGTTTCATTCCGCAGCTTCGTGAAAGAAAGACAGCAAGAAAAGGCGATATGCTGAATTCAATATAAGTAATAAACCAGTGGATTTTCTGAGGGGCACAGCCTGTTCTGTCAAACAGAACACCAAAGTATTCGCATAATACACCGGCAGCACAGATAATGAAAGTCAGGCGGAACCACTTAATGTCATCTGTGTTAAGTATTGTATTTTTGCCGACATCGATGGCAAGTGAGAGCATGCTGAGAATACATATTATTATTGTAACAGTATAATTGTGGTCCATAAGCTCCAAAACTCAATCCACATTAATTATATATTTATTTTACCAAAAAAAACAGTATTTTTATCGGGGAAATTCATAATTGTGTTGAAAAACATGGGCAAATTTACTAGAATAAATCATTAGATTTTTAAGGAGATTCCCATGGGAAGAACACATTATATTGCCGGAAACTGGAAAATGAACACAAACAAGGCAGAAGCAGTAGCTCTTGCAAAGGACCTTGTTGAACAGTTAAAGGGAAAAACAAACAAATACATGATTGGCGTACCTTTTGTATACCTCGATGCAGTTGCACAGGTTGTAAAGGGTTCAAACATCATTCTTGCAGCTCAGGACTGTGCTGCTACAGATAACGGAGCTCATACTGGTGAAGTTTCATGCGAAATGCTTAAAGACATCGGATGTGGCTGTGTAATTCTCGGTCACTCAGAACGCCGCCACGAAATCGGTGAATCTGACGAACTCATCAACAAGAAGGTACGCAAAGCCCTCGCTTCTGGCCTTGAAGTAGACCTCTGTATCGGTGAACTTCTTTCTGAACGAGAAGCAGGAGAAGCAGAACAGGTTTGTGCTTTCCAGCTTTCTGCAGGTCTTGCAGGTGTTACAGAAGAACAGATGAAAAAAATTACAATCGCTTATGAACCGGTTTGGGCAATCGGAACAGGTAAAACTGCAACTCCAGATGATGCACAGGCTATTCACAAGTTTATCCGCGGTTATATCGCAAAGCTTTACAATCAGAAGGTTGCAGACGAAGTTATCATCCAGTACGGTGGATCTATGAAAGCTTCTAATGCTGCTGAACTTCTTGCTCAGCCTGATATCGACGGTGGTCTTATCGGCGGTGCTTCACTTAAGGCAGAAACTTTCGTTCCAATCTGCGTACTTTAATAGCTGCATTTTTATATGACGCGTCCGTTTTTATCGGACGCGTTTTTTATTTACCTGTAAGAAGTAATGACATATTAAGAAAATTCCATTATAATAAATGGGTTATTGTATCTCTTTTTTTAAGAGGGCCCGGCAGGGTTTTAAGGGGAAAATATGTCATTGGAAAAAATGCGCAATATCGGAATCATGGCTCACATCGATGCCGGTAAAACTACAACTACAGAAAGAATTCTTTATTACACTGGAAAAATTCATAAAATAGGTGAAATCGACGACGGCCAGGCTACAATGGACTGGATGGCTCAGGAACAGGAAAGAGGAATTACAATATGTTCCGCAGCGACAACTACTTACTGGAAGGATTATCAGATAAATATCATAGATACTCCGGGTCACGTAGACTTTACTGCAGAAGTTGAGCGCTCGCTTCGGGTTCTTGATGGTGCTGTAGCCGTAATCTGTGCAGTAGACGGTGTTCAGCCTCAGACAGAAACTGTATGGAAACAGGCAGACGAATTTAAAGTTCCGCGCATCGCATTTATGAACAAGATGGACAGAATTGGCGCAGACTTTTTCGGCTCGATGGAAGATGTTCATAACAAATTTGGAATTGACTGTCTTGCACTGCAGATTCCAATAGGTGAAGGACCTGACTTTGAAGGCGTAATCGATTTATTAAAGATGAAGGAAATCCGCTGGGATGCTGAATCCGAAGGCGAGAAATTTACAGAAAGTGACATCGACTCATCACGTCTTGATAAAGCAAATGAATGGCGTGAAAAACTTATAGACATGGTTGCTTCAAGTGATGATAAGCTTGCAGAAATTTATCTTGAAGGCGGTGAAATTTCTGTTGAACAGTTAAAGGCTGCAATCAGAAGCGGAACAATCAACAGAGCATTCGTTCCGTTTGTAATGGGAAGTGCTCGTCATAATCAGGGTGTTCAGCCTTTAATTGATGCTGTTGTTGATTATCTTCCAAGTCCTGTTGATATTCCTCCAGCAAAAGGAATGAGAATTAAAAAAGATTCAGAAGAAGAAATTGAAATTCCATGTAAAGACAGCGGAATGCCTGTCGGTCTTGTTTTTAAAATTCAGTATGACAGAGAAATGGGCTCACTGTGTTACGTAAGAATGTATTCCGGAAAAATCAATGCCGGAACTCAGGTTTTAAATGTTGGAAAGAAAAAACGTGAACGCGTAAACAGAATTTTACGCATGCATGCAGATAAATCAGAAGCAATGGACAGCGTATCTGCAGGTGACATCGCTGTATTTATCGGACTTAAGCTTGCACAGACCGGAGATACTTTAGGTTCAGAAGGACTTCCTGTAATTCTTGAAAGCGTAAAATTTCCTGAGCCTGTTATTTCTGTTGCAATAGAACCTGAATCATTGAGTGAACGCGATAAGATGAATGAAACACTTGAAATTCTTTCTAAAGAAGATCCGACATTTACTCATCACGAAGATTCAGAAACAGGTCAGCTTATCATAAGCGGAATGGGTGAGCTTCATCTTGATGTTCTTGTTACAAGAATGAAAGATGATTTTGGAGTTAAGTGTCGTGTAGGTGCTCCACAGGTTACTTACCGTGAAGCAGTTACTTCAGAAGCAACTGCAAAGGAAGAATTTTCTAAAGTTCTCGCTGGTAAAGAAAATACTGCAGGTGTTACTGTTAAAGTATCTCAACGCGAGCAGGGAAGCGGAAACGATTATATATTTACTGCATCACGCAAGGATGTTCCTGATGAAATTATTGAATCAATTGAACAGAGTATAAGAAGCTCTCTTGATTCTGGAATACAATACGGATATCCGTGTACGGATACAATGGTAGAAGTTACTGCAATCGATTATAACGAAACGACTTCTACACCGTTTGCATTTGCTTCATGTGCGGCAGCTGCTTTTGATAAAGCATGTCATGATGCAGCTCCTCAGCTTTTTGAACCTGTAATGAACGTAGAAATTTCCTGCCCTAAAGAATTTGTAGGGGAAGCAATGAGTCAGGTAACTCAGCGCGGCGGAATGGTTATGGGACAGGATTCTAAGGCATCGGGAGAACTTGTTCACGCACAGGCTCCTATGGCAAAGATGTTTGGTTTTTCTACAAACCTCCGTTCTGCAACACAGGGAAGAGCCTCATTTACTATGGAGTTCAGCCACTTTCAGCTTAAACCGGATGGATTAGCAGGCGCATGGTAATACAGTTTTTTAGTGTATGTTATTTAAGTGTAATTATCTGTCAGATTCTCTTTTTACGATATGCATTAAATCATAAGGCAAAGGGCAACCGATTCTTTATCGGAGTTCAGCTTGTATCTATTTTCATCGTTCTTCTTGCCGGATTAAATATGCTGTTTCTTCATTTCGGAGAAACAGGATTCCTTCTTTCTAAAATAAGCTTCAGTGGTTTTGCGGCGCTGTTCATGATAGAAGTCGGAATTTTTACAAAGATAAAGATAACAAGTTTTGCAGATAAATCTAAATATACAAGTCTTGTCATTTTTATTGTATCTATTGTGGTTGCGATTTCGTGTTCAATGTCATTTATAAATGTTTCAACTGAAATATTCTTTAATTACGAAATTGTTCCGATAAGACCATTCTATAAGGTTCTTTCAAATCAAACTGCAGAAGCAGAGCATATGATTGTTTTTACTCCGGGTAAACTCTGGAATTCTTATGCATTTTTCTGGTTTATTCTTGTATTTATATATGCACTCCTGGATTTTATGCGCATAGTAATGCGTTCTGTCATAAATTCGATTCATGAAGTAATGATTATTTTTATTTTTGTCTTTGAATTTGTTTTCTTTATTAAGTTTATAAATAATCCATCTTATCTCTGTTTTGAACTTAGTCTTTTCTGCATATTGCTTCCGTTTATGTATTATTATTTTGTTTTTGAAGACAAGCCATGGATTATCAAACGTTCATTACGATCAAAACTTTATAGATATAATTCTGCTTTTTGTGTCATCTTTAATGCAGATGATCTTCTTGTAGATTATAATGAAAGTGCAAAAAAATTCTTTGGTTTTTCAAATAAGGATATTTTAAGGATTTCTTTGGGAGAATTTATTTCTGATTATGTTCCTCTTGGAAATGTTCCTTATGATTCTTTTTCTGTTGATCAGATTCTTATTAAGGGAAAAAAATCTGAAAAGCTTTCCTGTAAGCTTGAATATCACAGAATAAATTATTTTAAAAATGCGACTGTATGTTCATTTTTTATAATCAGTGATATTTCTGATTTGATAAAAAAATTCTCAGATATTCAGCAGGCTTCGATGACCGATAACATTACAGGTCTTCATGCACAGCACGTTCTTGCAAAAAAAATCCGCGAGCTTAATATGTATCGCAGATTCCCGTACACAGTTGCAACATGTTCTGCTACACTTAAAAATGTTGAAGATCATGCAAGAAATAACAATATGGCTTTAATCAGTGCTGCAGAATGTATCAGAAGTAAAATCCGTTCCACAGACTTTGCTGCTTATGAAAATGGAAATATTGTTCTTTTATTCCCTGAAGAATTTAAAGATGCCAAGCATGTCATGAATAGAATTGAAGCATGTATAAAAGAAGAATGCTCTAAAGATTTTGATATTGATTTTATATACGGAATTGCTTCGAGAGAAACTCCGGATACTGATATACAGGATACGATTAATAACGCAAATTCGAATATGTTCCAGAAAAAGGTCGACTCAAAAGACTAGGGAAAATACGGGGGAAATATGGATTTAAACGAATTAAGGTTAAAGGCTTATTCAAATGCTGCAGGTAAAGGAAGTTCTGATAAGGATAATGTAAAGCCAGTTTCTAAAAGCAGTTCAAAACCGGCTTTACATTCTAAAGCTGCAGATGAAAATTTATATAAAACCCAGAAAAAATCTGATTTTTATCCGGATCCTCAGGTTAAACTTGCCGCTGAAGCTCTTACAAAAGGCGGACTTATCAAAGTTCCTGCAAGAGAAGATGGTAAAGAAGATGTTTACAGACGTGTTGCAAAGTTTCTTATTTTAATCGGAGTCGATCAGGCAGCTCTGGTGATGAAGCATCTTACTCAGGAAGAAACAGAAAAAATAATTCCGGAAATAACAGCTGTCCGTGCAATTGACCCTGATGAAGCGCTGGCTATTCTTGAAGAGTTTAATGATGTTGTCGAACGTGTTAAAGAAGGTGGCGGAACTCATACTGCACAGACAATTCTTGAAAAAGCATTTGGTGCTGACCGGGCAAAGGATTTACTGGACAGGCTTAATTTACAGGAAGAAGAAAAACCATTCTCTTATCTTGAAGAAAAGGAAAGTGACCGTATCCTGGAACTTTTAAAAGATGAATCAAATAATGTCCGTGCTCTTGTTCTTTCATATTTGAAGCCCCAAAAAGCAGCTGAAGTGATAAAAAAACTTGCGCCGGAAGATAAAAAAGAAGTCATAGTTCAGCTTGCACATACTAAAAAGATTCTTCCGGATGTTCTAAAGCGGGTTGATAAGGCTATTCATGAAAAAGCATTAAAGCAGATAGATATTAAAACTAATGTTATTGATGGAAAGGGAGTTCTTGCAGAGATTTTAAAGAAGATGGATTTCTCTCAGGAGCAGGATATTATTTCTTCTCTCGGAGAAAACGATCCGGGACTTGCAGAGGACCTTCAGTCCCGTCTGTTTACTATTGATGATGTAATCAATAGTGATGACAGATATATTCAGGAATATCTTAGAGAATATAATGAAACGGACATTGCATTCTTAATCGGTGATAAAACGGAACCTTTCAGACAGAAAATCCTTTCGAACATGTCACAGGTAAGGGCAGCTCAGGTACTTGAAGAAGAATCGTTTAGAAAACCGATGTTAAAACGAGATTGTAATGAAATTACTCAGAAATTCTTTTCACATCTAAGACATGCATGGGAAGACGGCTTGTTAATTATTAAGGGCCGTGATGATGACGTTTATGTATAAAAATAAAGAAGATTACGGTGAATTTGAATTAATCGGAAAATCATATGTTCCGGATTGTGAAGCAGATGCAGTTCATTTAAGACATAAAAAAACGGGAATAGAGGTTTATCATCTTTTATGTGATGATAAGGAAAATCTGTGCTGTTTTGCATTTAGAACACCTCCTGAAACATCTGATGGTGTAGCTCATATAATTGAACATTCTGTTCTCTGTGGTTCTCAAAAATATCCTCTTAAAGATCCGTTTATCCACATGGAAAACCAGTCTTTAAATACTTATCTTAATGCGCTTACTGGATGTGACTGTACTATGTATCCGATAAGTTCTGTTGTTGAAGAGGATTATTTTAATCTTGTATCTGTTTATGCAGACAGTGTGTTTTTTCCTAATCTTAAAAAAGAAGCTTTTTTACAGGAAGCATGCAGACTTGAACTGGACGAAAACGGGAAGTATTCAATTCAGGGTGTAGTTTATAACGAGATGAAAGGTGTTTTCTCGCAGTTTTATAATGCAGAAGATGATGTACTTGCAGAGGCTTTTTTAGGTGGAACCATCTATGAGCTTAGTTCCGGTGGAAATCCTTCTGTAATTCCGGATTTGACTTATGAGCAGTATTTAAAGTTTTACAGAGAAAAATATACTCCGGAAAACTGTCTTATTTTTCTTTATGGAAACATTCCAACAGAAAAGCAGCTTAAGTTTTTTCAGAAAAATTTTATTTCAAGACTTGAAAAACGGAAAAAAGTAATAGAAAAAAAGACACCTCTTCAAATTATTCAGTCACAGAAAGTCAGAAAATTTGATGAGCTTAAGGAATTTTATGGAATAGGACCTAAGTCTTCTGAAATAACTGACCCTTCAATCTGTCTTGCATGGTTTTTAGGTGAAAGTAAAAATCTTGATGATTTTATAGAATCAAATGTAATTCAGAGTATCCTTTTTGGACATGACGGATCTCCATTGAGAAAAGCATTGATTAATTCTGAACTCGGAATTGATATTGATGATCTTTCAGGTATTGACAGTTCGACAAAGTTCAGGACGATTGCTTTTGGTCTAAAAGGTGTAAAGTTAAAGAACAAAGAAAAATTATGCAAACTGATTATCTCTGAAATTGAAAAGATTATCAGAGACGGAATAAATAAAGACGATCTTGACAGTGCGCTTTTAAGTGCAGAATTTGAACTTAAGGAAATCAGAAGAAACTCGGGACCTTATTCACTTGTTTTAATGCGTAAGGTTGTAAAGGCATGGGTTCACGGTAAACCGATTGATACAAATTTATATTTAAGGCAGGCATTTGACAGCTTTAGAGGTCGACTTAAAAAAGATCCGCGTTATCTTGAAAAAATAATGCAGAAATATTTTATCGACAATAAAATGCGTTCAGTAATTATTGTAACACCTACAGAAGAATATACAAAACTCATGCAGTCTAAAGAAAACGAACAGATTGAACGTCTTAAAAAACTTTATTCAAAAGAAGAGCTTATTGAACAGAATAAAAAGCTGAAAGCATATCAGGAAAGCGATGAAACAGAACTTTTAGACTGTCTTCCTGTAATAGACATCAAATCATTAAAATACAATCTGCCGGATATTACATGTGATGTTTCATGGCTTGAATACGATAAAGATAAAAAAGTTCCGTTTGGTTCATGCATCCAGCAGACAAATGCTATTAACTACATTGATATCAGATTTCCGCTTGATGTTCTTGAACCGGAAGATTATTTTTATGCTGCATTCCTTATAAGCGTAATTACAGATATTGGATTTGGAAATAAATCTTATGAACAGTGTCAGACTTTGATAAATAAAACGGCAGGCTCTTTTTCATGTGGAACAGAAACTGGTTCCATTAATGATACGAAAGAAGGCCTTAAGATGCTTGAAAAATATAAAGAATACAATATTCAGGGCAGGGACTGGATTTACTTTAGAATTAAGACTTTAAATCACATGACAAAGGCCTGTCTTGATTTTGTTTATGAATGTTTTACAAGTCCGGATTTTTCTGACCATAAGAGAATAAAAAATCTTTTCGATCAATATATGGAAGATTTTTCTGATTCAATTTCTTCTTCAGGATATAAATATCTTGTAGACAGATGCAGTTCACACAGAAATGCAAGTACTGCTGCTGACGAAATAATTGCCGGACTTTCCGCATTCAATTTTTACAGAAAAAATAGAAACATCAAAAAGATTTCTCAAAACATGGAAAGAATCTTTAAAAAATCGGTTTCTTCCGGTGCGTTGATTTTCATTACTTGTGATAAAGATTCTCTTAAAAGTGCACAGGAGGATTTAAAGGAATTTGCAAAAAAAATTGGACTTAAAAAACCGGAAGACAGAAATCCACGTGCAAACTACAAAGAACTTTTAAAACTTACAAAGCAGTATGTTCCGTATGATTCGCAGACAGAGTATTACAGTAAGGATATTCAGGTTGGGGCAGCCGCCTGTATGCTTGACAGTTCAGATTCGCATTATGGAACAAGAGAAGCGGTTGCAAAAGGGGTTTTTTCTAACTGGCTTTCAAATTCTCTTTTATGGGAAAAGATCAGGACTATAAGCGGTGCATATGGTGCTTATTCGGGACTGGATTCTATTGAAAAGATGTTCTACATTATGACATACAGAGATCCGGATCCTATAAAGTCAGTAGAGCTTATAGGCCAGTGCTTAAAGATTGCTTCAGAGAAAAAATTTACTGAAGACGAAGTTCAGAAGACGGATATCGGAGTTTTTTCTTATGACCTTACTCCTAAGACCCCTAAATCAATAGGGGCGGTTGCTTTAAACAGACTTCTTTACTGCATTTCTGCGGATGATGTAAGGTTTAGAATAAACACAACACTGACAATAAATGCCTCTGATATGCATAAAGCAGCCCAAAATGTTTATAAAGCCTACTGTAAAACTGCAAAAAATGCAGTTCTTTGCCCAAATTCAACTAAAAAAACTAGCAAAAAACGGTTTTTTGGACTATAATTATCAGGATAAGGAAAGGAAGCATATGGATAAAGAAACTGCAAAGTGCATTGAAATAATGAGAAACCTTGTCTCTGATATTCAGGGAGCTCCATATCCTGGAGAGGAAATGAAATCTGAATTGTACTCAATCTGGTATGAGCACGTTCAGCGTGATGCAGTAAATGCATTTGAATATCTTGATGAGCATTTTACAGATAAGAACGAAATCAAAAAAACTATAGATAAATTATTTAAATAGTCTAAATTTCACCATTGAAATTGCCGATATTGAATATGTTGAATTCTTTTTAATGGATTGATATATGGCGATTTCAAAGGTTACAGTCAAGAAAAACGGATATAAACTTAAAGGTGCGTTAAAGAAAAATGGTCTCGATTGCTGGCGCTATTTTTTTAACGCTAAAAGTGTCGCAACCGGTACTGAAGCGGCTTTCTTTATTGAACTTTTTGTTGAAAATCCTGCAGTTTCTCCGGATGAATTTGTATTAACCCAGAAATCACGTCCAAAAATTAAATCAGATGACCTTCAGGCAGCCCTTTCGGGAAACCTTGATGCTAAAAATCAGGCAGCAGAAGAAAGTGTAATCCCGTCGTTTGTAGCTGTCAGAGCCGGAATTTACGGCGATGAAAGAAAACAGATAAACTGCTTTTATCCTTCGAAGCTTTTAAAATGTGATAAAAAACGTTTCTGTATGGAAGTAGAAGATAATCTCTTTTCTGATGATACATTGAGCGGTTCACTTGTGTGTTCAAAATCAGATTCGATCAATTTTCCTGAATATATGAGCCAGCCGGGTTCAATTTCATGGAATCTTCATTATGAAAGAATCGCTGATTTTGAAGAAATTACAAACAAACAGGATGAACAGTACTGGCTTCCAAGCGGTGTAATATGCAACTATTCAGGAAGGATAGTTCTTGACCAGGAAGAATATGCCGTTTCTCCGAAATTGAGTTTTGGATATTGTGATAAACTTTGGGGTAGAACAATTCCTGCTCCATTCTTCCATTTAAGCTCGAATAAACTTACAAGTCTTTTTTCTGGAAAGCTTATTGAAAACGGATGCTTTTCACTCCAGGGTGTTTACCAGGATAAACTGACTTTTATTGCCAGAGTCGGTAATGATGAATACATTTTCTCGCCGGCATCAAAGCACAATAAATACGAAATTGTTTTTAACTGTATCCCTGTTCCGGGCGAGGAAGACGAAGAAAAACTTCACTGGTCTGTAAGTATCCACAATAAATTCTATGTATGCGATGTAGATATTTTCTGTTCTGCCAGGTTAATGCTTGTCCGTGATTATGAACTTCCTTATGGAGATCATAAGGTTCAGAAAATCTTAAGCGGCTACGAAGGAAACGGCGAACTTAGAATTTATAAGAAAATCAAAAAGAATCTAGACTTAATCCACCACGCAAAAATCGAAAATTGTATAAGCGAATACGGTAACGTAGAATAATTTTTTTCTTGTCGTTTTAAGTTTTTGTGCTTAAATTTACAGTATGGAATTCGATAAATATACTGTAAAAGCACAGGAAGCTTTACAGGAAGCTTCCTCAATTGCTCAGAAAAACGACCATTCAGAAATTGGTCCAACACATCTTTTAAAGGCTCTTCTCGAACAGCAGGACGGAATTGTCCCTCCTGTAACAGAATGTATTGGTGTAAGTGTTTCATCCTTGATTTCAAAAGTTGATTCAGTTTTAAAATCACTTCCAAAAGTTACCGGCAATACATCAATGACTCTTTCAGGTCAGGCGCAGAAAATTCTTGCAAAAGCTGAAAACGAAATGAATTTCTTAAATGATGAATTTCTTTCGTGTGAGCATATCTTTTTATCTATAGCAGATTCTTCTTCGGATGCAGGAGATTTATTAAGAAAAAGCGGTATTAACAGGGATTCAATTTTAAAAGCACTTAAAACAGTTCGGGGAAATCATAAAGTAGATTCTCAGGACCCTGAAAGTTCAATCCGTTCACTCGAAAAATACTGCAGGGATCTTACAGCTCTTGCACGCCAGGATAAAATTGATCCTGTAATCGGCCGCGATGAAGAAATAAGACGTGTAATGCAGGTTCTAAGCCGCCGTACAAAAAACAATCCGGTTTTAATCGGTGAACCTGGTGTTGGAAAAACCGCTGTTGTCGAAGGACTTGCGCGCCGTATAGCATCTGGTGATGTTCCGGAAAGCTTAAAGGATAAAAGACTTCTTTCTCTGGACATCGGTGCTTTAATTGCAGGTGCAAAATTCCGCGGTGAATTTGAAGAGAGACTTAAATCGGTTATTAAAGAAGTACAGAAGAGTGAAGGACACATAATTCTTTTTATCGATGAACTTCATACGATTGTAGGTGCAGGCGGCGCAGAAGGCGGAACTGATGCGTCAAATCTTTTAAAGCCTGCTTTAGCCCGCGGTGAATTAAAGGCAATCGGAGCTACAACTCTTGATGAATATAGAAAATATATCGAAAAGGACGCAGCGCTTGAAAGAAGGTTTCAACAGGTATTCTGTCAGGAACCGAGCGTAGAAGATACAATAGCAATTCTGCGCGGCCTGCGTGAAAAGTATGAAGTTCATCACGGCGTAAGGATTAATGATGAAGCGCTTGTTGCAGCGGCGGTTCTTTCAAACAGATATATTACTTCAAGATTTCTTCCAGATAAGGCAATCGATCTTGTTGACGAGGCAGCTTCGAGAATTAAAATTGAAATTGAAAGCCAGCCTACGGCACTTGATCAGGTAGAGCGAAAGATAATGCAGCTTTCAATTGAAAAGCAGTCTCTTTCTAAAGAACAGGATGCAGCTTCAAAAGAACGTTTAAAAAAACTCGAAGAGGAATTAAAGGACGAAACAGAAAAACGCGATGCAATGAAGGCAAAGTGGCTTTCTGAAAAAAATGATATTGATAAAATCCGCGAATTAAAGGAAAAACTTGAAAAATCACGCAGCGAAGAAGAAAAATATACCCGCGAAGGAAACCTCGAAAAGGCTGCGGAATTAAAATACAGTGTAATTCCGTCACTTCAGAAGCAGCTTGATGAGCTTTCTGCAAGCGAAAAGAATTCTGCAGAGGATAAAGGCCAGCGTGATGAAAATTCTCTTTTAAGACAGCAGGTAACAGAAGAAGATATTGCAAATGTCGTTTCAAGCTGGACAGGAATTCCTGTAAGCAAGATGATGTCAGGTGAAAAACAGAAATTCCTTGAACTTGAAAACGTACTTCACCGCCGTGTAATCGGTCAGGATGAAGCAGTAAGTGTTGTAAGCGATGCAATAAGAAGAAACCGATCCGGTTTAAGTGATCCAAATAAACCGCTTGGAAGTTTCCTTTTTATAGGACCTACAGGTGTTGGTAAAACAGAACTTGCAAAGACACTTGCCGATTTTCTCTTTAACGATGAAAAGTCCCTTACAAGAATCGATATGTCAGAGTACATGGAAAAGTTCAGTGTAAGCAGACTTATCGGAGCACCTCCGGGATACGTGGGTTATGACGAGGGCGGCCAGCTTACAGAGGCTGTAAGAAGAAGACCGTACAGCGTAATCCTTTTTGATGAAATAGAAAAAGCTCACCCGGATGTATTTAACATTCTTCTTCAGGTACTTGATGACGGGCGTCTTACAGATTCTCAGGGAAGACTTGTTGACTTTAAGAATACAATTATAATCATGACAAGCAATCTTGGAAGCGACATGATTCTCGAAGCCGATACAAAGGAAAAACTTGATGCGTTAAAAGAACCGATTGAAAATCTCTTAAAGTCAAAATTCCGTCCCGAGTTTTTAAACCGTATCGATGAAACTGTAATGTTCTCACGTCTTGATAAAGACTGCATCGAAAAAATTGTAAGGGCACAGCTTGACAGGGTTCAGTCGAGACTTGAAGATAAGCACATAACTTTGTGCATTGAACAGTCTGCAGTAAGTTTTCTTGTTGAAAAAGGTTATGATCCGGCATTTGGTGCGCGTCCTGTAAAGAGAGCGGTTCAGAATTATCTTGAAAATTCTCTTGCGAAGCTCATGCTGTCGGATAAGGTTTTAGAAAACAGCCGGTTAAAGATTTATAAAGAAAACGGTACAGATTCGCTGAGTGTAAAGGTAGAGTAGGAGAAGCGTTTTTTTATCGCATGGTTCCCGTCGGGAGATTTAGCGGTGTTTTATTTTAAAATACTTTTACATCCCACGATGTCAATTCTTCTTTATAAATTTTTGACGCGATGTATTTAAGGTTTTCCGAAGTTTTTTTATCAAGTTTCCACGGCATGTTTATTACAAGCATACCGCTTCCGTATAGGCGTGGTGGTCCTGAATTATCTTTTAGAGAAGTTTCTATGTGAGAATCAGGTCTGTTTATTAAAAGCTCTGCATCCATTATCTGAACTTTTTCATCCCGCGCTTTTACTGTTGCAATGATGTTGTTTTTCATTGCATTTATTTCTATGATGCGGTGAGATAAAAGTGGATACCATAATGCAATTATTCCGACATTCCATTTTCTGTTAAGCTTTAAGACTGTTTCACCTGTAAGTTTGTATTCATCTTTTTCTTCATAACTCGGATCTATCAGACATATTCCACGTTTAATGATCGGTGGAGAAATTGCAATTACATCTTTTAATCCGTCGGTATGATGAACCTGTGTTTTAACTTGAACTTTATTTTTGCCCAGAAGAATGAGAGGTTCTTTTTCTGCATTCTGGGAAAGCAAATCGATTTCTGAATTGTTAAGCTCGCTTATGATATGACAGCATGTACTGTCTGTAAAAATTTTTTCTATTTCTACTGAACCCGGGTAAAGATTGTGATTTTTGTAAAGAGTGCAGATCTTGTAATAATTTGAAAGGCTTTCTGGAAAATCTATTTCGTTCATTTTCATCAGAAGAGATATTATTCCAAGCTGTGCTTCACCTGTCTTTAAATTACCGGGATCTGTAAGAGAATAAATTCCACTCCCTGCATGTGTATCAAAAACAGTGTAGGGCTTATCTTTTAAATTGAGTGTTTCTAAGATATTAGTTAAGACAGAATGCTTTAAGATGTCTGCATGGTTTCCAGCGTGAAATGAATGACGGTAGCTTAACATGGTTTACTTAAAGAGCTTTCTGATTGACTCAAAGATCCATTTAAAGAATTCTATAAATGCATTTAATATTCTTCTGAAGAAATTCGGATTTCTTAATTTTTCTAGACGCTTGTAGCCTTCAAGAAGTTCTGCATCCGTAAATTCTTTTCTCTGATTGTTTTCTTCGAGTTCAAGTTCTAATTTTGTAACGGGAGAAATGTTATTAATGATTATTGCATTAATATTTGTCCAGCCTATTTCTTTTGCTGCCTGAAGTCTCCGCTCGCCGGCGATAAGTCTGTTTTTACCGTCAATTGTAATCGGGTTTAAAAGACCATATCGTCGTAAGCTGTCTTTAAGCGGTTCAAGATTTCCGAGATCCTTTCTGATTCTGTTTTTAACCTTTATCTCTGAAATATTTATAAGCATTTTTTCTCCATAAATATTTTAATCCATAAACTGGTTGGAATCATCATCTCCAGACTGCTTTTTTGATTTACTTGGTTTTGAATCGTCAAGGAAGTCGAGATTAAGTTCAAGCTCGCCGTTGTCGTCAATTTCAATCTTCTGTCCAGAGAAAATTTCTGCATCCTGAGCACGTATTACAAAGATATCCCCAGAACTTCCTTCTGAATGAATATGACAGTGTTCTGTCGGATTTGTTCCGTCCATAAACCACAGTGTTACAACATTCTTACAGTTTTCACTAGGCCATTCACCTGTTTCTGCACAGACAGTCGCTTTATGAACTTTTCCTTCCGGCATAGGGAATTCTTTAAACGGCAAATCTTTATTTGCAAACATCATAAAGTCACCCCAAGGTGGACCTGCAAGGGTTGCACCTGTCATTCCCATACCCATTGATTTACCCGGAGTGTCAAATCCAAACCAAACGGCACAAGTGTAATAAGGAGTAAATCCGATTGCCCATGCATCACCCCAGTTTTGTGTTGTACCTGTTTTTCCAGAAACAGGCATATTGAAAGTCTTTCCTGTCTGCTTGTCGATGAATGTAAATTTAGAACCGGTAAGACTTGGATCGATTGAACGCATTGCAGCACCGTATCTTAATGTACCGATTGTTACAGAGCTTTCCATAATCTTTGTCATTACAAAAGCATTCTCAGGAGAGATAACCTGTTTTGGGTTTAATATTGCTTCACGAACTTTCTGGTCGTTGTTGATGATTATGTTTCCTTTTCTGTCTTCTACAGTTCTGATTGCTGTAGGCTGAATTGCTTTTCCGCCGTTTGCAAAGATTGCATATGCTCTTGCCATTTCGATTGGACGAACAGAACATGTTCCAAGTCCAAGCGGGAAGCCAGGAATAAATGCACGTGATGGAAGTTCTTTTTCAGGAATTCCGAGAAGATCAACCATTCGTTTGATTGATGCATCAAACCCGGTCTGTTCGAGAAGTTTCAGCGCAGGAATGTTAAGAGAAAGAGCAAGTGCCTTCCACATAAGTGTAGGTCCATGCCATGCACCGCCATAGTTGTTCGGAAGATATGGAGTTCCATCTGGAGATGTAAACTTGTATGGTGCATCATCAAACATTGTTGCTGCGGTAATTTTCTTTGTATCAAGTCCTGCAGAGTAGTAAAGAGGTTTGATTGAAGATCCAGGCTGAACCTTTGCCTGTGTAGCACGAATCAACTGGTTACTCTGATCAAACTTACTGCCACCGATAAGAGCTGTGATATATCCTGTATCATTTTCAATATTTATGAGTGCACCTTCGATTGTAGAAGCCTTTGCTTTATTCTGAGCCATTGTAGTTGATCTGTTGATAATTCCGACTTTAAGATTTTCAATACCACATAATACAGAGAACATATCAATCATCGGAGTTATGTTTTCTGTAAAGTTTGAAATGGTTTTTGAATTTGCCCTCTGACCGGACATCTTTAAATCTTTTAAGTCAAAGAGAAGAATTGCCATTTCTGCCATCGGAAGATAAGTTCCTACTGCGTAACGCTGTTTATATGCAGATTCAACCTGATACTGTTTGTTTGCATTTTCTATCTGGCGTTCCATGATTAACTGAGCCTGACGGAGATGTGCAAGGTTTCCTGTTGTATTAACAGTAAAACCGCTTTTGTAAATATCATCATCACCGTAAATCATGTCAGCAAGTTCACGACGAACATATTCACTGAACCATGGAGCTTTATCATCACGGTTATAGTATGCAGAAGTATTGATACGTGTGTAGTCAAAGTTTAACCAGTAATCGTCAAACGATTCATCACTTTCTTTTTGAGTAATATAACCTTCTTTTACCATTGAATCGAGAACATACTTCTGTCTGTCTTTTGCTGCGTTTGGATGTTCAAACGGATTATATTTTGTCGGGTTGGAAAGTTGAACTACAAGAATAGCTGATTCTGCAGGTGTAATTTCACGCGCACTGTGTCCGAAATAATAAGTACTTGCTGCATTTACACCTCCGGTACCACCACCGAATGGAATCTGGTTAAGATAAAGTTCAAGAATTTCTTTTTTAGAATAGCGGCGCTCCATCTGGATAGCCCACCATAATTCCCTTAACTTTCGTTTTAATGACATCTCCTTTCGGTTACAGTACAGAGTACCTGCAATCTGCTGTGTTAAAGTTGAACCGCCACCGAGAGAAAGATGTGTTACCTGACCGATCATAGCTCTTATGATTGCGAGTGTATTAAATCCGTGGTGTTCATAAAAGATTCTGTCTTCGCGGGTGATAAGGGCATCGACCATGTGTTTTGGAAGTTCATAGATTGAAATTACTTCGCGTTTTTCATCAGAAGTAAATTCTGTAATCAATTCACTGTTTATATCAAGAATTTTTGTCGGCAGAGCCTGAGACAAATCCAGAAACTGTTCTATGTTAGCGGTGTTAAAAGATTCGGCAATACCGAGTCCGAGTAATGTTCCTAATGTTACTGCAAAAAAGATATTGAGTGAGATAAATACATTAATAGATTTTTTATTTTTCATTCTTATATAGTAGATAATATTGATGATTTTGTAAATAGCGGCGTTTTATGTTCTGGCTTAAAGAAAGATCTGAATTTTCCAGCTGTTTTGAGATTTCACGGTTACATGCCATTGCGTTAAAGCCAAAAAAAAGGCCGGATCAGGTCCGGCCATGCCCATCAGGCAGTCAGGAGCATGGGTGGGAGGGGAAAATGCCCCTGACACTTATATTATCGTCCTTAATATGCGAATTCTTTAATAATTTTTAAGAAATTTATCAGTTTTCTGTAAGGTCAGCATCTAACCGTACATTTATAGAGTAGTTTCTGCCTTCCTGGATGGTTACCTGCTTGATGATTTCGTAGCCGCCAAGAGAAAATTTAAGGGTATGCTCGCCCGGGGCAAGCGATAAAGAGCCGTTTTTAACCTCTGCAGCCTGGTTGTCGACTGTTACGTGGGTTCCCTGAGGCATCGAAATGAACACCTGGGGAGCCGTACTCTGTAAATCTATGTCGAGGAACGAGTTTTTGCCGACTTCGATGATGCATGAGCGGTTTTCTGTCCTTACAGAAGCAGCGCTTATTGTAACATTCCTTACGCCGGGCTTTAAGTAGACGCTGTTGTTTTTGTCCAGTTCAACCTGTTTATCATCTACGATAACCGTAAGGTCAGAAGGGTGGTTTTTTGTCCTTATCACCAGGCGGCCCTTGTTTATGAGAATCGGCTTTGCCGTAATTACAAACTGAGCGTTGTTTATTTCCTGCGGAACACCCTTCATTGCAAGCTGGTTTCTTATGAACACAAAATTGCGTGAGTGCTCCGGAATGAGCGTTTTATCTGCGTAAGGTGTTTTCTGGATTGTGTTTCCCCTTATAAGCGGAATCTGTACTGTAAGCGAAACAAGTCCCGGGTAAACAGAAGTGTAGAGTTCTTTTCCTGTATAATCGATTGTCTTTTCTGACGGGAAAGGACTTACATTTTCATAAATTGAATAGATTATAGTGTTGGGGCACTTTGTTACGATGGACGGAATTTTTATGTTAAGTTCAATTCCCTGGATAAAAGAAAGGTCTTCGGGAAGCTTGATGAAAATTGCATCGTTTATTCCTGCATTGACTGTAGCAGAAGCATTTGTATCTATTGTTCCGTCCTGGTTTCTGATGGATTCAAGAGAAAGAACGGCCGTTTTACGCACGCGGAAGCTTTCTGCAGACAAAGAAGCAGCGCCTGCAAAAGCAAATAAAAGTGAGAAGCTTAAAACTGTAAGAACTTTTTTACGTTCCATTTTTAATGTCTGATGTACGCGTTAGGATTTGCCGGCTGTCCGTTCTGACGTATTTCAAAGTGAAGGTGTGCTCCTGTAACCCTTCCTGTTTTTCCGACGAGTCCTATTTCCTGCCCGGTTGCGACTTTCTCTCCATTCTTTGTTACTTTAATTTTTGAAAGATGCGCATAGATGCTTGTCAAACCGCTCGGGTGCTTGATAACTATGTAGTTTCCGAAAGTAGGATCCATTCTTACAATAGAAATAACGGTTCCTTCTTTACATGCAAAGACTGGAGTTCCTTCCGGGGCTGCCATGTCAATTCCTCTGTGAAACTGTTTTGAGCCGTTAAAGGGACTGGGTCTGAATCCGTAATCCGAAGAAAGCCAGTAGTGATCAAGCGGGGTCCTCATTTTTACGTCAAGAAAAAAAGCCCTCGTTGTCGCATCCAGCTTTTCTGCCGGAAGATGTAAAAAAAATCTTTCGTTTATATTATAGCAAAAAAATTCATTATCGTCCAACTTATCAATGCAATTTTTTTGAATTAATGCTTCAAGTGAATTAAGCGGTTTTTCTATCCTTATTTTTCCCGTGTCGGGTATAAAAAGCCCGGATGCCGTCGGAATAAGGAGAGTCTTTCCTTCGATTACATAGTCGGCGTTTGCAATGTTGTTAAGGCTTGCAATTGTTTCGACCGGTATATTGCACCTTGCCGCAATCCAGAAAAGGGTTTCGCCTTTCTTCGGAACATATGCATAAAAAGTGTTTGTAATGGTCTTTCCTTTTGCAAGGTCTTTATAAAATTCCATGAGGTCCTGTGAATACTGGTTAAAAAGGACGTCTTTTATGTCGAGCTTTTCGATTACCGGAACTCTGTCTGTCTTTATATACTGAACCTGATAATTACCGTTTTCCTGAGAAAAAAGTACGGTACAGGCAGTTGAGAAAAGGGCAAATATAAATAGTTTTTTAAATCTGTTCAGCATAGTTCTATAATAAAAAAGGACTTAAAGCCGTAAAAGAAACAACTCTAAGCCCTTTTTCTTGTAAAAGATATAAATTAGCCTTCTACAATTGCTCCTGTAGGACATGTTCCTGCACATGTTCCACAACTGATACATTTACCAGCATCGATAGTGCGTGCTCCGTTAGCTTCTGAAATAGCTCCTACCGGGCATTCTCCTTCGCATGAACCGCAGTTAACGCACTGGTCAGTAATTTTGTAAGCCATAATTGTCTCCTATGCCGATATTACCATAAAATAATACCAGTAATTTGGTTAATTAAAAAATATCACATAAAATGGTAAAAAGCAATAAAAAAACTTTATTTTTACAAGAAAATTGGTTATAGTAATTTAAGTAGAGAGCACAGTTTAAAGCAATCTGGAGTTTACCTTAATCATGGAAAAGAAAATGACAAAAGCAGAAATTGCAGGAATGATAGATCATACTCTTTTAACAGCCTATGCACAGAGAAAAGACATAAGAAGACTTTGCAAGGAAGCGAAACTTTATCATTTTGCAAGTGTATGTGTAAACCCCAACTATGTTGCTTATGCAAAAGATCATCTTACCGGAACTGATGTAAAAGTCTGTACTGTAATCGGTTTTCCACTCGGTGCTGACACTGCAAGTGTAAAAGCTTTTGCTGCAGAAGATGCAGTTAAAAACGGTGCAGACGAAATTGATATGGTAATAAACATTGCCAGTGCAAAAAATCAGAATTTTGACCGCGTCGAAGAAGATATAAAAGCAGTTGTTGACGCTTCTAAAAAAGCAGGAAAAGAAAAAGACAGGGAAGTTATTGTAAAAGTAATTCTTGAAACCTGTTATCTTACTGATGAAGAAGTTGTAAATGCGTGCATCGCTGCAAAAAATGCAAAGGCAGATTTTGTAAAAACTTCTACAGGCTTTGGAAGTCCAAAAGAGCTTGATGGAACAGTTTTACCGAACGGAGCAAGTGTTCATCATGTTGCGTTAATGAAAAAAACTGTAGGAGACTCAATGCAGATTAAGGCAGCAGGCGGAATTCGTTCTGTAAGGACTGCAATTGATTTGATTAATGCCGGAGCTACAAGACTTGGAACTTCAAGTGGAGTTCTTATTGTTGAAAGCTGGGATGCAGAAAGTTGATTTTTTTATTCTTCAACTTTTAATCTTCCAGTACATTTTGTTGTCTTTAAATACCCATGTAATTTTTTTATCTTCGTACAGACTTGTGAGATAAGAACGCAGCGTACTTCCAACAAGCATGAATTGAGAAAGACGAAGCGGAATGTTATTTGTATCTGCTACATATTTTAAAATATCTTCATGTGTACTGTAATTTTTTCTAAGGCATTCTAATATACAGTCTTCGTTTTCAAGAACGCTCAGCATGTTAAATTCATAAAGCGTTTTAATTTCTGTATAGATTTCTCCGTGACTCGGAACATAATAATCTGCTTTTGTTTCGCTGATTTTTAAAAGGCTTTCTTTAAATTTTTTTACATCGTATACAAAAGGAATCCAGAATCTGGAAAGCATTGATCTTGTAAAAATTCCATCGGATGTAAAGAATACTTTTTTTTCTTTATCCGTGCAAAGGATTCCAATCATTTCAAAATAGTGTCCGGGGAGAGAAATGCATTCAAGCTTTACATCATCATTAAGTTTAAATACATAATCTGCCGGAATTGTTTCGTCTACTTTGGAAGCTTGTGCTTCATAATAAGATGTTCTGTATTCTGGAAGAGGAAAACCTCCGTATGCAATTGAACTCTGATTTAATGGACATTCAATTCCGGATTTTTCCATCCATGTTGAAATTATTTTACAGCCGGAAAGTTCTTTGATTTTTTTATTTGCACCGCAGTGATCTGCGTGAGAATGAGTGTCGATTACTGCTTTGATTGTAAAGCTGTTGAATTCTTTTTTTAAGGATTCATAGATTGCACAGGCGATGTTTTCATCTGGACCGCTGTCGATAAGATAAATATCTTTTTGACCTGAATTCTCTTTTGAATCAACTGCAACTATTCCAACATTTGTCGGTGAGAGAAAAATGCCAATGGAATCTGTAAGCCAGTTGATTCCCGTCTGAGAAGGATTATCAAAGGTAAAAATATTATTGCTGGATATCATTTAACTCTTTGATTTTTTTATTCAGACTGTTGATTTTAAAACAGAGGTAAACACATGTTATGATTGCCCCGGCAGCAACAGCTCCCAGTATCAAAAGTATGTACCATGGAGTTGTTTTAATTCCGTCATTACTAAAAGTCATGTAACATACAAGAATTAAAACTCCTGCACAGAGTGATCTGTCAAGGTCAAACCCTTTTTTTGTTTTTATGAGGCTTTCAAGTTCGTTTTCTTTTTCTTCTTGTGTCATAGCAGGTACAGAATACTTTATTTTATTGAAATTTTCAACATTTTGGCTTATTATATAGATAAATGGTGAACTTAACTTATAATAACGGCAAAAATAAGGCCGTACAGTTTCCGAAAGACTGCTGCCAGAACAGGCGTAACCTTACTTCCGAAGAAATTTCAATCCTTATAAAAAATAACAATAGATCAGAATATAAAGACTGGAGTAATGTTCTTGTAAGTTCTGTCCCTGGTGAATTTAATCCGGAACAGATTTTTGATTCTGTTTTTGACGGATTTGTTATAATTGGAAAACTGGTTGATGCAACATTAAAATATCATGATCTCGAGCTTGCCACAGGAATTTACAATTCTGCGCTAAAAGACGTTGTGGTAGGTGATGATGTTGTCGTTAAAAATGTAAAATATTTGTGCAATTACAGGATTTCAAACAGGGTAATTCTCTTTAACATCCAGGAAATGAGCTGTACCAAACACAGTAAATTCGGTAACGGATGGTTAAAGGAAGGCGAAGAAGAAAGCGTGCGCGTCTGGATAAGCGTAGGGAATGAAAATGATAACCGTGCAATCCTTCCTTTCGAATCGATGATTACGGCAGACGCATACCTGTGGTCAAGAAGACGTTCTGATGAAAAACTCATGAAGCGCCTTATTGAACTTACAGAAGCGCCTAATACAAAAAAGCTTGATACCTTTGGCTTTGTAGATGAAGAAGCAGTAATTAAAAATACAACTCTTTTAAAGGATGCAAAAATCGGAAAGTGTGCTTACATAAAGGGAGCATTTAAATTAAAGAATATAACGGTACTTTCAAGTCCAGAAGAAGAAAGTCAGATTGGAGAAGGTGTTGAGCTCGTAAACGGAATCATGGGTTATGGAAGCCGCATTTTTTACCAGGCAGTAGCAGTTAGATTTGTAATAGGAAGAAACTGCCAGTTAAAATACGGTGCGCGCCTTTTAAACTCTGTGCTCGGCGACAACTCTACAGTTTCGTGCTGTGAAATTTTAAACAATCTTATTTTCCCGTTTCACGAACAGCATCACAATTCTTCTTTCCTTATTGCGACAACAGTTCTGGGGCAGTCAAATATTGCAGCCGGCGCGACAATTGGAAGCAATCACAATTCAAGAAGCCCGGATGGAGAAATAATTGCAGGGCGCGGATTCTGGCCGGGACTCTGTTCTGATTTTAAGCATAATTCAAAATTTGCATCGTTTGTTCTTGTGTCAAAGGGTTCTTACCAGCATGAGCTTAACATAACATATCCGTTTTCGCTTGTAGCCTTTAAAGCAGAGCAGGAGCCGGTTCACATAATTCCTGCTTACTGGTTTCTGTTCAACATGTTTGCAATTGCAAGAAACAATTACAAGTTTAAAAAAAGAGATAAGCGTGTTATTAAAGTTCAGCATATAGAAACAGATCCTTTGGCACCGGATGCAATGCAGGAAGTTTTAGTTGCACTTGACCGGCTTATTCTTCTTACACGTGATTATTTAAAGAAAATCGGCGAAGAAAGTGTAATGAAAGCAGAGAGTGACGAAGACGAGCTTCAGGCGGCAAAGGATTATCTCCATCAGAATGTTGATGCAGACTTTACTCTTTTTGATGAAAGTGCTCAGAAAAAATACGGTGCTACGATTTTAAAACCTGTAAAGGCTTATAAAGAATACAGAAAGATTTTAAAATATTTTGCGGCACGTTCGATTGTAGATTACTGCAAGTCAAACGGCTTTGAAAAATTTTCACGCGATGTTCTTGAAAAGATGGAAAAGATTTCGCTCTTTACAGAATGGTTAAACATGGGCGGACAGATTATTCCAAAAATCAAGATTGATCAGATGTGCGATAAAATCAAAGACGGCATAATAAACAGCTGGGATAATGTTCACGCATATTATGATTCATGCGGACGCAATTATGAACTTTATAAAACACGCTATGCGCTTTACATACTTGAGCGTCTTTACAGCCGTTCTATCCTTGATTTTACAAAAGAAATCTGGCAGGACATTGTAAACGACGTAACGGTTGTTGCAACCGACATGTATAAGGATTCGATATATTCACGCCAGAAGGATTATACAGATCCGTTCAGGGCAATGACTTACGAAAACCAGGAAGAAATGACAGCCGTCCTCGGCACGATTGACGACAACGAATTTCTTCATGTCCTTAAAAAGCAGACAGAAGAATTTAATCTGGATTTGAGAGTGATTTTAAGCGGGGAATAAACCTGTTTTAATATATTTTTATGCTGTAATTTTTTCTGCTTAATGTAAAAGGAGGTGTTTTATGATTTTTGATTATTCAGACGGAAACTTTATCATGCCTATGGGTAACAGCATGGGTATGGATTTTGACGGCAACATGCATATGCGCATGGGAGATAATATGTCCATGGACATGGAAACCGGAGACATTCATTTTACATCTTCATGGAAAAAGAATTCTGACTCAAAAAAAAGATGGTCGCTGTTTGGAAACAACGACGATTCGGATGATTAGGGCTTAACTTACAGAGCTTTTCTCATCCTTGACAAAGTTCAGTTTTTTTATCATTATATTTATATGACTTATTCAAAAGCACTACTACTATTATCAGACGACTCATGTTTTTGCCAGAGATGATGGTGCCGGGTAAGTTATATTTGACTTAAAAATTACAGGACTGTTGCTTTGGCGGCAGTCCTTTTTATTTTGAAGCTTTTAAGTTTCCGGGACTTTTAAGTTTGATTAGAAAAATGACTGCCACGGTGTCAGGATTAAAAAACAGGACATTTTTTGCGGCAAACCGGTAATTAATAATCTGGAGGTTTTTTTATGAAAATTAATGGAAAGTACAGACCATTCGACGCTGTTCCGATGACAACACGTGACTGGCCGTCAAAGACAATTACAAAGGCACCGATCTGGTGTTCGGTTGACCTTCGTGACGGAAACCAGGCTCTCGTTAACCCAATGACAGTTGAGCAGAAGCTCGAATTTTTTGATATTCTTGTAAAAATCGGTTTTAAGGAAATCGAAGTAGGATTTCCTTCTGCTTCTGATACAGAGTTCTCTTTTATGAGACGCCTTATCGAAGAAAACCATGTTCCTGATGATGTAACTCTCCAGGTTCTCTGTCAGGCACGTGAACACTTGATTAAAAGAACATTCGAAAGTCTCAAGGGCTGTAAAAAGGCAATTTTCCATTTGTATAATTCAACAAGCCCGGCTCAGAGAAAATATACTTTCAACAAATCAAAGGAAGAAATCAAGCAGATTGCAATTGATGGAATCCGCTGTGTAAAAAGCTGTCTTTCTATGAGCGAAGGAACTGATATCCGTCTTGAATACAGTCCTGAAAGCTTTTCTACTACAGAAATCGATTACGCACTGGAAGTATGTGAAGCAGTAGTTGCAGAGTGGGGAGATGCAGCAAGTGATGACAATCACAAAGTAATTTTAAATCTTCCTACTACTGTTGAATGTGCTTTACCTAACCAGTTTGCAGATCAGATTGAATATTTCTGCAAGCACATTTCAAACCGTGACAAACTCATCATTTCTCTTCACAACCACAACGACAGAGGCGAAAGCGTTGCTCAGTGCGAGCTTGGACTTTTAGCCGGTGCTGACCGTGTAGAAGGATGTCTTTTTGGAAACGGTGAGCGAACAGGTAACCTTGACATCGTAAATGTCGGAATGAACATGTATACACAGGGTGTTGATCCTGAACTTGATTTTTCAAACATGCCGATGCTCATCGAAAGCTATACACGCCTTACGGGAATGGAAATCCATCCGAGAACTCCTTATTCAGGAGAGCTTGTATTTACTGCATTCAGCGGAAGTCACCAGGACGCAATCCGAAAGGGAATGGCTGCACGCGTAAAGATGGACGAAAATGCTTACTGGGATGTTCCTTATCTTACTTTTGATCCGCATGATATCGGACGCCAGTACGAAGGAATTATCCGCATCAACAGCCAGAGCGGTAAGGGTGGAGCAGCTTATGTTCTTGAACACGATTTTGGAGTATGCGCGCCAAAGGCAATGCATCCTGCTATCGGAAGTGTAATTCAGAAAGCTGCAGACAAGCTCCAGCGTGAGCTTAAGCCTGAAGAAGTTTATGAACTTTTCGAAAAGACATGGCTTGCTTCTAAAGAGCCTCTCAACGTTATTGAAATTTCTGAACGCCACCTTGAAGGAGAGCGCGGAATGGAAGATAATGAACAGGTAGCCGGAATGGCAACAGTTTCCTGGGAAGGAAAGCAGTATGCCATTGCAGGTCAGGGAAACGGTCCTCTTGATGCATTCGTAACTGCATTAAAGCAGACACCTGTTCCTAAGTTTAACATTACTTCGTTCCACGAACACTCTATCGGCGAAGGCTCAAATACAAAGGCTATTGCGTATGTTCAGATTACGAAGGAAAATGGAGACCAGACATGGGGTGTCGGCAAAAGCTCCAATGTAGGACGCGCCGGTATCGCAGCTGTAGTTTCTGCCATTAACTTTAAGGGATAAAAAAACCCCCTTTAGTACAACGTACAAAGGGGGAACAACAAAAAAAGGAATAGGAGGTTGCAAGAAAACTTACCGTATGATTAAAAATATTGGTAGCTTTTGGGTTTTGTGTTATACTATATTAACCGTGCTGGACTAAAAAGGTTACAAAATGAATTTAAATATTGGTGAAAAAATTGTTTTTTCTGCAATCTTCCTTTTTCTCATTTCTTTTACAGGCTGCAAAACTTCTGATGTAAGCGGCTCAACAAAAATCAAGACAGATTTTATAGAATCTCTGGAGGATGAGCCTTTTTACAAGCTCAATCAGTTTTCATTTATAGAAAAAAAGCTTTCGAATGGAATTCAGCTCGTAATTAAAAAATCACAGAATCAAAAGGACTGCTCTTTAAGGCTGGTGATAGATAGTGAAGCCCTTTCCGACCCTAAGACCAAATCAGGAATAGAGGGTGTTACGCTTGACCTTATTCTGCGCGGCAGTGCTGAATACACAGATCTTTATGTCTCTAGCTTAAAATACACGGATTCGGCAGTTTTTATGAGCCGGGTACACAGTGACTACCTTGAGCTTGGGTTTACATGTCCGGCCTCGAGTTTTGAAAACATAACGTCTGTATTTGCAAAGATTTTTAAAACGCCGCTTATGGACACAGATGATTTTTCTGAGATTGTAAGGGAAAAGCAGATTGCCTTAAAGGATACAAAAACTGCAGGGGAACGGCTCTTAGACGCCGCCTGTGCTGAACTTTCTTCGTATGACAGATATTTTTTCCAGACAGATTTTTCAGCGGATACTAAACTTACATATCAGGATGTTGTTTCGTACCAGAAAGGTCTTCTAAATGCCAGAAAATTAAGGATTTTGATTTCCGGAAACTTTACGGATCAGGAAGCTGAGCACCTTTATACAATATTAAATGCGGAATTTGGCAAAATTCCTGCAGGCTCTTATAAGAAAAAAGTTCCTTCGAAAAATGCGGTCGATTTTAATTCTTTTTCTGAAAAGATAAAAAAGATTCCGGGGGAAGAAGGTGAAAAACCGTGTGCCCTTGCATTTTATAATATTCCGCAGATAGCCGGACAGGATTATGTAAAGTATACGCTTTTGTCTATGTATATAGATGAGGTTCTTCAGAAAGAATTGAGGGAAAAACAGAATTTTGTTTCTTCGGCCGGATGCGGAATAAGGGCTGGAACTGTTCCGCTTGGAGTAATTTCGATTTATAACATTCAGTCTGAAAAAGAAGGCGCAAAGAATGTCAATCAGACGGTAAATGACGCAATAAAAAATTCAGTCATCTCTGAAGAACTTTCGAAGAAGCTTGATTATTACAAGAGGGTCTACAGTGCAATTGTAATGTCGTCAGAACTTTCATCTTCTAAAACATGTGACCAGATGGCGGTATGCAGCGTTTACTGTTCAGATGCAAAAGAATATATAAAACGTCCGTACTATATCAGGAGAGCAACAGAGCAGGAGCTTTTAAGTCAGTATAACAGGATTTCTGAAAGCGGCATGTTCTGGGTTGTTATGGAGTTCTAAAGAGTACGGGGTTTGTTCTGGTGAAAATGACAAAAAAACTAAATTTGTCATATTGACCAAAATATCTAAATAGCATATTATTCATTCAACAAGATAATCTGCCGCGTAGACTGCGGCCTTTATGGGGTTAATATGGGATATAATATCGAAAAACAGCATGAAAAGGGTAAACTTCATGCCATCGAAAGAATCAATGCCCTCTGTGACAGAGATTCATTTATGGAAATTTATTCGGGAGTACGCCATAACTGTACAAGCTTCGGAATGGATAAAAAAGACATTCCTTATGACGGCGTAATTACCGGTTTTGGAAAAATCAATGGAAAGAAAGTTGCAGTATATGCACAGGATTTTACAGTTCAGGGTGGATCACTCGGACTTATGCACGGAGAAAAAATTGCAGAGTTAATCGACAAGGCAATTGAGTTCCGCTGTCCTGTAATCGGAATTAACGATTCGGGTGGAGCAAGAATTCAGGAAGGTGTAGATGCCCTCTGCGGTTACGGAGATCTTTTTTACCAGAATGTACGTGCTTCTGGAAGTGTTCCTCAGATTTCCATTATTGCAGGACCTTGTGCAGGTGGAGCAGTTTATTCTCCTGGAATTACAGACTTTATTTTTGCAGTTGATAAAATCTCCCAGCTTTTTATTACGGGGCCAAAAGTTGTTAAATCTGTAATGTTCATGGATATAAGTGCAGAAGATCTTGGAGGGGCAGCAATTCATGCTAAAAAATCAGGCGTTGCACATTTTAAATGCGATTCAGAAAAAGACTGCTATGAACAGGTTAGAAAACTTTTAGACTATATTCCTCACTATTATGGTGAAGAACTTTTAAAGAACGAAAAGTTTAAATTTGATTCCCACAAAAAAGAAAAGCAGATTACACAGATTCTTCCTGAAAATCCACGCCAGGGATACGATGTACGCGAAGTAATCAACAGCGTGACAGACGATGACAGTTTCTTTGAAACATCAAAGGAATTTGCAATCAACTGTGTAACAGGTTTTGCAAAAATCGAAGGACGCTCTGTAGGTATTGTTGCAAACAACCCGGCAGGTGTCGGCGGTGTTCTTGACTGCGATGCATCTGATAAAATTGCACGCTTTGTAAGATACTGTGATTCATTTAATATTCCGCTTGTAACATTTGTTGATGTTCCGGGCTTTATTCCAGGTCCTCAGGAAGAACAGAAGGGAATTATCCGCCACGGTGCTAAAGTGATTTATGCATACAGTGAAGCTTCTGTTCCAAAAATTACTGTAATTATCCGCAAGGCTTACGGCGGTGCTTATATTGCAATGTGTTCTAAACATCTTGGTGCTGACTTTGTTTATGCATGGCCTGCATCAGAAATTGCTGTAATGGGTGCAGAAGGCGCAATCGGAATTCTTTATGCAAAAGAATTGAACGATCCTTCTAAAGCCGCAGAGGTTGCTGCAAAATCGGAAGAATATAAAAAAGAAATCATGACTCCAAAAATTGCAGCTCAGCGCGGTTATGTTTCTGAAGTAATTAATCCGGAAGATACACGTAAGAGAGTAGCAGAAAGCCTTGAATGTCTTCTTGCAAAATCGTCGATGGATAAACCGCTTAAAAAACACGGAAATATCCCGTTATAATGAAAAATGGCCCTGCGCGAACAGCAATGGGCCTTTTTTTTATTTAAAATAGTTTTTCTGATTTTCTGCAATGATGTGTGCAAACTGCATTGCAGAATCATCAGGAAGCCAGTCATATTTTTCACGAAGTGCTTTTACTATTTCAATCGGATCAGGATTTTTAAGATATTCATTTTTATAATCTTCAAGAAGTTCTTTAAGATTTACTGTTGATTGTGTTTCATCAGAATCGATGTCAGTAATATACCACTGATCTTTTATGTAAGTGCATTTTACTGTCTGTCTGTAATCTGTAATTGTTATATCAGAGTTTATTCCGGAAGAAGAAATCTGTCTAAAACTTACTTCATGACGTTCGGTCTGTCCTTGAGAAAATTTTTTCAAACGGTTTTCCTTTTTTAGCTGATTGATTTCGTATTTTGTTTCCGGGGTAAAATATGCTGTTGCATTTGTTCCGTCAATTTTAAAATCTGTAATTCCGAAAATCCAGTAATCCATCAGTTCAGGGCGTGTAAGATAAAGTTCCGGTGTCAGGCAGGAATTTTTCCCTTCATACGCCTGGCGTGTTGTGCTTGCTACATAAATTCCGCTTATCATGGAAATATAACTTTTAGAAGAACTTCCTTTTGCAAGTGGAATCATAAAATCTGTATGCAGATGGTGAAAGCCTGTGTAAAATGCTTCGATAGCCTGTCTTGAATCGATGTTTTTAAATGAAGGTTTTGAAAGGCTTTCTGCATAGTTTTTGTAACAGATGTTTGTTATGATTGCCATACATACAACAGTTACGGCAATTGACATCATATTTCTTTTAAAAAAACGTTTTCGTTTTGCTTTTGCATCAGCGGCTTTCTGTTTTTCTAAAACGACACGGTCAAAATTTTCTTTAGAAATCATGTCATTTTTTTCTTTTTTTGTATAAGTTCCATCGTCGTTAAGGCAGAGTGCTTTTTTAAGCAGTACCGCAGAAATGAGGGTTTTTTCTCTTTCGTACTGATTGTCAATGTGAAAACCCATATTGATGTTTGCTGCAAGTTGAGGATCAATATCGTTTACGAGGTTTTCTATCAGAATAAAATTTGAATCTGTAATGTCCTGCTGTCTTTTTTCTGTTTCAGTTTTCATAAACGGAAAAATCTTTGCAAGTGCATAATATGCTGTTACACTCTGTAAAAATATGAGCGAATTATTGCCGCTCAATGCTTTATTTTGAAAATATCCCTGATTTTCTGAATAATCTTTAGGACTTAAATTCAATGCTGAATTTTCAAAAAGATTTTCAGGCATAAAAAGAAATTCAATCTTATATTCAGACGGATTTGATTTGGACAGTCTTTCCTTGTATAAAATTCCACCCAGACCTACAGAGGGAAGTGAGTGACCGGTTTCTATGGCTTTTGAAATTGCTGTAATAAGGGCATAAGTAAATCTTGCTGCTCTGGCTTCGTCTTTTGATGTAAGAATTTCAAAGCCTGTGTTTCCGCCGAAACCTTTATATTCATATACGACACGGGAAGTTGAATCATTAACTCCGGTTCCGTCAAAGGACCAGCTGCTGAAATTAAAATCATTGCTGAAAAGGGTAAAAGAAATGTGCTTCCCCTGTTCACTGAAATTTAAGCCGTTTACTATTTTAGAAAAAGAAACCTCATTTAACTGTGTGTCCAGAATTGTAGTTTTACTGTCTGAAAATACGATGTTCATATTTAAGCATTATAGCATATTTTAAAGATTCAACGCAAACTAAAGGAAAAATTACATGTGTAGTTGACAAAAATATTCAAAATCATTATTATACATCTATATTTCGCGGGGATGGTGGAATTGGTAGACACGCTAGCTTGAGGTGCTAGTGGCGAGAGCTGTGCCTGTTCAAGTCAGGTTCTCCGCAAAAGGATTGGCAGACAGCCAGTCCTTTTTTTTGTGCCTGTATGGATTACGGGTAAGGATTGTTAAAATGGTTGCTGTATTTGTAAACTGTATTGCCGTTATAATCGGTTCACTTGTAGGGATTGCTTTTTCTAAAAAAGTATCGGGAAAAATGACTGTAGTTATACAGGATGCTGCAGGAATTATCACTGTAATTCTCGGACTTCAGATGGCTTTTCAGTTTCAGAATATCATATATCTTTCTCTGTCTCTTCTTTTAGGCGGAATTATTGGAAGCGTTCTTGATATAGATGGAAAAATCCTCGGGCTGGGAAATTCCTTTGAAAAGGTACTTTTAAAAATCGGCAGAAAAACAGAATCTGAACCAAAAGAAGGAAATGATTTTGGGCACGCTTTTTTAAATGCATCATGTCTTTTCTGTGTAGGAGCAATGTCAATTCTCGGTTCTTTTGATGCCGGAATTCGTGGAAATTACACAGTTATTTTTACAAAGTCAATTCTTGACGGATTTATGGCAATTACATTTGCCGCTTCGATGGGAATAGGAACGCTTTTCTCTTTTGTAACGGTTCTTGTTTATCAGGGTGCACTTACACTTCTTTCTGGTCTTTTACAGCCATATGCTACTGAACAGATGCTTGCTGAAATTACAGGATGTGGCGGTGCGATGATTATGATGATTGGTGTAAATCTTCTTGGGTTAAAAAAGATTAAGACAGCAAATTATCTTCCTGCTATTATTTTTGTAATTATATTTGTATTGTGCGATCCGTTCTTTAAAAATATTCTTGGCAGTTTCTAAAAGAAATAAGAGGAATGTATGAGCCGGTTTTTATGTATCTGTTTAAGTTCAACCATTCAACGGACTGTAGGTTTTAAAACACTTAATGTAACCGAAGTAAACAGAGCAGATCACTACAGACAGGATGCATCGGGTAAGGCAGTAAATTCTGCACGCGTGTTGAATATGCTTGAAAGAGGCTGTGTAAGATGCATCTGTCCTCTTGGTGAAAAAAATAAAGATATATTTCTTGAACTTGCAGAAGATGATTGTCTCGAAGTTGAATATGTTACAATTCCGGGCTTTACAAGAGAATGCTGGACTCTTTTAGATTTTGCTAAAGAAGAAACAACAGAACTTGTTGTTGGAGAAAAGTTGAACTCTAAAGATGGAAAGGAAATCCTTTTAAAAGAGGAAGAGGAAAAACTGTTATCTCTTGTTCAAAAAGCTCTCGAAAGTGTAGAAGCAGTCTTGATTGCAGGAAGCCGACCTGTTTATTTTTCGAAAAACCTTATGGCAGCCATTTCTAAAATGTGCATGGATAAAAATAAAATTCTGCTTGCTGATTACTGGGGAGAGGATTTAAGACAGACACTTAATCTCTGTACTCCTTCAATCATTAAAATCAACGAAGAAGAATTTATTTCAACATTCAATATAAAATCAGATTCCGAAGATGAATTAAAAAATGCGGTTACAGAAAAAAGCCGCGAGCTTGATAACGTAATTGTAGTTACAAGATCAGTAAAACCGGTATTTGGTGCAGAAAAAGGAAATTTTATCGAAGTCCCATCAGAAAAAGTAAAGGCTGTTAACACGACAGCATGCGGAGATTCTTTTTCGGCAGGTTTTCTTTTTGAATATTCTAATACAGGAAATTTTGAAAAAGCACTCAAAAAAGGAATATGGTGTGCGGCAAGAAATGCCGAAAGTGAAGTTCCTGGTTCGATTAATTAAACAAGATGACAGCTTACTTTATGGCCCGGCTTGAGTTCCTTTGACTCTGGTCTTCTGTTTAAGCAGATATCCTTGCAGTGCGGGCAGCGAAGACAGAACGGACAGCTTTTGCTTTCCGGGCGTGTAAGTTTTCCTGTAAATGCCATGGATTCCCCTTTGTATGAACTGTAAGAATTGTATGAAGCACTGAATAATGTTTTTGTATAAGGATGAACTGGATTTTTTAAGATTTCCTCTGTATCAGCTTCTTCTACGATATTTCCAAGGTACATAATTCCTATGACATCAGAAATATATGAAACGACATTGAGGTTGTGGGAAATAAACAGATAAGTCATTTCCATTGATTTCTGCATGAGTTTTAATATGTTTATAATCTGTGCCTGGATTAAAACATCAAGACTCGAAACAGGTTCATCAAGAATGAGAAACTCTGGTTTTAAAAGCATTGCAGATGCTATGCTTATTCTCTGACACTGGCCGCCTGAAAGTTCCAGAGGATATTTATCAAGAACTGCAGAATCAAGAGCACACATCGTTCTTATTTCGTTTATAAGACATTTCCTTTCTTCTCTGCTGTTTCCTATTTTGTGGATCAAAAGCGGTTCTTCAAGAATTGATGAAATTTTCATCTTTGGATTAAGGGATTCGTATGGATTTTGAAAAACAATCTGAACTTTTTTTCTGAATTCTTTTTCTTCATGCTTTGAAAGAGTGTTTATGTCTTTTGAATTGAATAATATATGGCCCTCATCCGGTTTTGTAAGAAGAGAAAGCATTGAAGCAAGGGTGGATTTTCCGCAGCCGGATTCGCCTGCAAGTCCGTAAGTTTTTCCTTTTTCGATTGAAAGATTTATTCCGTCTACAGCGTTTATTATGTTTCCAGAGTGGTTGAATTTTTTTACAAGGCCTTGTGTTTTAATCAGTGCCATTCTGACCTCCTTTGTAAAAACAGCATTTTACAAAATGAGTTTCGCTGACAAAGGTTTTATCCGGAATCTTGTTTTTACACTTACTGCTTATATTCTTTTCTTTTCTGAAATCGCATCTGTCATAAAAAGGGCATTTAAAATTCTGTCTTTCCTTTAAGGTTGGAACGGTTCCAGAGATTACATTAAGTTTTTTGCTTCTTATGTTTAAATCCGGCAAGGTTTGAATAAGAGCCTTTGTATATGGGTGAAGGGGATTTGTAATTATTTCTGATGTTGTACCGCTCTCGATAATTTTGCCTGCATACATTACATAAATTCTGTGGCATATATTTGAAACAAGGGTAAGAGAATGACTTATCAAAAGAATTGAAGTTTTCAGTGTCTTGTTGAGTTTTAAAATCAAGTCTGTAATCTGTGCTTCTATTGTTACATCGAGAGCTGTTGTCGGTTCATCGGCAATGAGGAGTTTGGGCCCGTTTATAAGTGCCATTGCAATCAAGACTCTCTGCATCATTCCGCCTGAAAGTTCTGACGGATAGCTTTTATAGATGTCTTCTACATCATAAAAGCCGGTAATTGAAAGGATTTCGAGTGCCATTTTTCTGGCTTCTTCTTTTGTTTTTCCGTGTGCGATTGCTGCTTCTTCAATCTGTTTTCCGACTCTTTTAAGCGGATTGAGGCAGCTCATAGGATTTTGGAAAATTATACTAAGTTCATTACCAGAGAGCTTTTGAAACTCCTGTCTTGAAAGAGAGTAAATGTCTTTTGAATCAAATTTTATTATTCCGGATTTAACAGATGCTGTTTCTGGAAGGAGCTTTAATATACTTAAGGCAGTAAGGGATTTTCCGCAGGCAGATTCTCCAACAAGGGCAACGATTTCTTTTTCTTTGATGTTTAAATCAATATTTTCAACGGCGTAAAGTGTTTCTTTTTTCGAGAATAGTTCTTTTTTTTCAAATGCAATCGAAAGATTGTTTATTTCCAGAATATTTTTTTCCATATGCATTCTACTTCTGATTTACAGAAGAAATTCCGTCTCCGATAAGATTAAGTGATAATACCGAAAGAATTAAAAATACTGCCGGTATAAGTACGTTTGAAGGGCTCTGGAGAATAAATCTCTGGCCTTCATTAAGCATTCTTCCAAAACTTGATAAAGGTGGCTGTATCCCAAGTCCAAGATAGCTTAAGCCTGATTCACTTAAAATACTAAGTGAAAAATTCAATGTTGCGGTTACCGTTAAATCAGGAACAATGTTTGGAAGAATGTGAACGAAAAGAAGTCTTAACGGGCCTGCACCCCTGGATTTTGCGGCAGTTACAAAAAGTGAATTCTTGTATTTTATAAAGCCGCCGCGAGCGATACGGGTAAACTTTGGAATTGTCATGATATAAAGAGCAGTTATCGTAATAAAAGTTCCGTTTCCAAAAACGGCAATCAGCATAAGTGAAAGAAGTATTCCAGGAAAAGACATCTGGGTATTAACTATTTTTGTGATTATGCTGTCTGGGATTCCTCCAAAATACCCGCTTAAAGCTCCTAGGATAATTCCTGTAATAAGACCCGAAATCATTACTATAAAGCCTACGGAATAAGAAATTCTCAGTGCCATAAGTATTCTTGCAAAAACATCGCGTCCAAGATAATCTGTTCCGAAAATATGTTCTTTTGAAGAAGCGGCAAACTTATTTAAAGTATCAATTGCATCATAATCGCATCGATTAAAAATTGAACCTGAGAGTAAAAATAGAAGAAGCGATGCAAAAATTATTGTTCCTGTTAAAAAAGAAGGATTCGAAAAATATTTTTTCATACATGCCTCCTTTTGATACGTGGATCAATAAGACTGTAAATTATGTCGATTAAAAAATTACAGCTTGTTGTAAACAGTGCAAGATATAAAACAAGTCCCTGGATTAAAGGGAAATCTCTTGAAGAAATAGAGATTGCAATAAGTTTTCCGATTCCAGGAAGTGCAAAAACATTTTCAATTATTATGCTTCCGCCAAGGATTTCTGTTAAGATAAGACCTAAGGTTGTTACTACAGAAATAATTGAATTTCTTAAAATATGATGAGTGCTTACATAAAACGATGAAAGTCCCTTACTTCTTGCTGTTTTTACATAGTTTTTGTTTTTTTGTTCTAGGAAATCTGTTTTAAGATAACGTGCAAGAATTGCACTTGAGCCCAATGCTAAAGAAAGGGAGGGAAGAAAAAGACATTTTATACATCGTCCGGGATCAGAGGACCATTTTACAAATCCCATTGATGGGAAAAGTTTTAGTTTTAATGTAAAAATAAAAATCAAAAGCAGGGCAGTGCAGAATGATGGAGTTGAAATCCATATCTGGTCAGTTAATTCCAATGCTTTGATTGCAGGGTTCTTATTATAAACTGCCATTATGATTCCAAGTGGAATTGAAATAATGACAGTTAATAAAATCGTAAAAATGCTCAGCGATAATGTTACGCCGATTGAATCTGCAATTACAGAATTTACTTTTTGATGAAATCTGTAGGAGGTCCCGAGATCTCCGTGAGCGGCATTAAAAAGCCAGCTTAGGTACCTTGCATAAAGTGGTTTATCAAGGTTAAATTCCTTTTCCAGAATTTTAATCTGTGCTTCGTCAGCATCCGGACCTAAAACTGCAGTCGCAGGATTCCCAGGAAGGATGTTAAAAGTAAAAAAAGTTAAAAGAGTAACTAGAAAAATTGTAATCAAAAAATCAATGATTTTCCTGATAAAATAATTCAACTTAAAGCTGCTCCGCTAAATTAAATTACTCAAAATACATCGAAGAAAAATCGTAATAGCTGATTGGATAATATGTAAATCCTTTGAGATTTTTCTTAAGTAAAACTGTATTATTCGGATCAGAAATAAATGCACATGGACAGTCTTCAGCAAGAATTTTCTGGCATTCTTTATACATTTCAATACGTTTTGCTTCATCAAGTTCTGTTAGAGCATCGTTAAAATTTCTGTCAAATTCGCTGTTATAAAAGCATATGAAATTCTTTTTATATGATGAAGTATAGCGTTTTAAAATATCATTCGGTTCAAGTTTTCCACCGAAAGCGATAACGGTCGTTTCATACTGCCTGTTTGTATAAACATCAGAAAGCCATGTTGTCCATTCAATACCGTTAATCTGACATGTGATGCCTATTTTTTCAAGCTGTTTTGCAATAATCTGAGCAGTGTCCACGTGAACTGAATAGTTTGCCGGAACTGTAATCTTGATGTTAAAGCCGTTTTCATAGCCTGCTTCTTTTAACAGTTTTTTAGCTTTCTTGATGTCATACGGGTTAATTTTTTCAAGTCTGTCGTTATAGAAAATGTTGAGAACCGGTGAAAAATTTGAATAAAGTTCCGTTCCGGCCCCATCCATAGCGCCTTCAATGATTTCTTTTTTATTGATTGCAAGACAGATTGCTTTTCTTACCCTAGGATCATCAAATGGCTTTACACTGTTGTTCATTGCAAAAATCTGTACCATGTTCTGTGGGTACATAATCATGTTGAATTCTTTTGAAAGAGTTTTTGCATTTCCAGCCATAACCATCTGCACTGCATCAAGCTGATCAGACTGAAGGGCAGAAAGACATGATGCTTCGTCAGAAATGATATAGAGTTCAATTCTTTTAATTGCAGGCTTTTTTTCTGTATTCCAGTAAGCTTCATTTTTTTCAAGGACAACACGCTGATGAATTGAATACTCTGCAAATTTGTAAGGGCCTGTCCCAACAGGCTGTTTTTCGTTTTCTTCATAGCCTTTCTGGAGAATTGGAGAGATTGCGAATGTAAGAAATGATGCTGAAGGTTTTTTTAATTCAACTTCAAAAATATTGTCATCTTTTGTCCATGCATTTTTAATAATCTGAAGTTCATCGCTTTTAGGTTCGTATCCGTTTATGCCGGCAAGATTCTGATATGTGTAAAGGACATCTTCTGTTGTAAGTTTTTGGCCGTTATGAAAGTAAACATCGTCACGGATTGTAAATGAATAAATTAAACCGTCTACACTTACAGAATATTCTTTTGCAAGACAAGGTTTAATTTTCCCGTCTTTGTCAAATGTCATAAGTCCTTCAAAAATATTATAAAGAATTGCCTTTGTATCTGCTGCGGAATTTTTCCATGGGAAAAAACTGTCTGGTTCTGATGGAAGGTTAATTCTTAAAACATCATTTGAAGAATTTCCTGGAGTACATGATAATGCTGATAAAGCAATTATGCTGCATGCGATAATTTTAAATAAATTTTTTTTCATTTTGTTCCCTTGTTATGGTTTGTAATTTGTCTCGTCCGAAATATCCAGGTTTTCAATTTCATTGATAAACTTGTCATCAATCATAGAAAGCATTATCCTTGCAATTCTTGGATCAAAATGTTTTCCTTCTTCAATCTGGAGTTCCCTTATTATAGCATCTTTTGAAAGTTTTTTCCTGTAGCAGCGGTCAGAATTCATTGCATCAAAGGAATCAGAAACGCACACGATTCTTGCTTCGAGCGGAATGGCAATTCCCTTAAGACCTTCCGGATATCCTTTACCGTCAAAGTGTTCGTGATGAGACTTTGCAACTTCTTTGAGCATAGGCATTGCTGTAAAATCTTTCAGCATTTCATAACCTTTTGTTACGTGAGAACGGATTTCTTTGTATTCATCTTCAGAAAGCTTTGAAGGTTTGTTAAGGATAGAGTCGCTTACAGAAATTTTTCCTACGTCATGCATAAGTGCAAGCCAGAATATTTCTGACTGTTCATGATCAGAAAGTTTAAGTCTTTTGGCAATTTCGCGTGAGTAGTGTGCGACGCGAAGTGGATGACCTCTTGTGTACGGATCTTTTGCATCTACAAAGTTTGCAAAAGTCTTAAATGCCTGAACGATTATATCAGAATCAAGTTTCTGTCTGACTTCATAATATTTTACCTGTTTTATTACAGCTATGCGGATTATTATGAGAATTAAAAAAGCAACGACAGAGATTGTAATTCCTATTAAAAGAATATGATAAATTATAGATTCCGACGGTTCGTATATGAATTTGCCCGTAATTTTTATGTTTGTTATTTCATAAATCCGCGGCGTATACATAATCATACCGATCATAAATGAATCAGAGCTTTTAGAATTTTTTCCTAAAACTTCTGTTCCGCGTGAATTTGGAACCTTTTTCATTACAAGCTGATTTTTATCAGATTGAAACTGGCGCATATAATCTGCGGTTTCCACGTGCTCAATCGGAATCGGTTTATCACCTGTAAAATAAAATGAAAAGTCTGCGTTCCATGTACTGTCGACCCAGTAATTTTCCGGAACTTCTGCAGTAACAGTCCAGTCCGTAAATCTGTGATTGGTATTGTTTATGAATTTTCCATCATATTGTGCACCGAAAGTATGATTCTGTAATTCCCAGCGTTTTGAATTTTCTACTGAAAAAACAATGTATATGTCAGATTTTGGATCTATAGGTTTATCCGGTTCCTGAATGAATGTAACAGTTGTATTACTTTTTCTATTACAGTATATAAGATAAAAAGTCAGCCCTGTTGCGAACGTTATGAAAAGAGTAAGACTCATCTGAATGAGCGGTAACTTGTAAAAAAATCTTTTTCTCACCATACTCTAATAATAGCATTAAAACGAATAGTTTACAATGTATTGACCAAGCTAAACCTTTTTGATATATTATCCTTCGTCAGTAAATGGTGCCTGTAGTTCAGTGGTAGAGCGCCAGATTGTGGATCTGGTTGTCGTGGGTTCAATCCCCACCAGGCACCCATTTCTAAAAGCGGTCTGGTCGGGTGAGCATTTACGGTAACGCGCCTGTAGCTCATCTGGATAGAGCTTCGGACTTCGAATCCGGAGGTAGCAGGTTCGAATCCTGTCAGACGCAATTTACGGAACTTTGTTCCTGCAAAATACGGGCCATACCTCCAAGTGTTCGGTTTGGCTCAAGGAAATTATTAACTTGTATTTTTCGGAACTTCGTTCCTGCAAAATACGGGCCATTAGCTCAGCTGGTAGAGCAACAGACTCTTAATCTGTGGGTCGAAGGTTCGAACCCTTCATGGCTCAAAAACTCCCTTAATACGGGAGTTTTTTTTGTCTTCAAGCACTTTTTAAAGCTTTTTTGAACTAAAAACAGCATCTTTTAGTGTAAAATTCCTCTAAAGTCAATTTCTCAAATTCCGACAATTTAAACGGTATACTCTGATTTTTTTAAGTATACGGCATTTTTTGTGTAAATTTCGGAGGTTATTATGACTGGAATTATTGATATTTTGAAACAGGAAAGCTCTGTAATGGACGAAATCTTAGGTTGTCAGGGCAGAATCCGTGAAGCAGTAAAACAGCGTGACTGGATGGAACTTGAGAAAAACATCACAAAAATGCAGTCATATACCGTTGATTTTATCTGTCTTGATGATCAGCGTGATTCAATCAAAAAAGCTGATTTTACAGAAGAAGAACACGAACTTATGAAGTCAATTCAGTCTAAACTCATAAAATCAAAAATCGAAAATTCATCGTTAAGCGATTACGTAAACATCTCTCACGGTTTTGTTCAGAATGTGCTTGAAAACGTTGTTCCACAGAGAAGAAATGTTTTGTATTCAAAAAACGGAGCAATCGTAAAAAAACAGCCGCAGAGTGTTGTTCTTAACAGGGTATTTTAATAAGAGGTAAAAATATGGGAAGTACTTTTGGTGCAATTGAACTTGGTAAAAGAAGCCTTATGGCTCATTCACAGGCCATCCACACAAGCGGTCACAATATTTCAAATGCAGAAGTAGAAGGCTATTCAAGACAGAGAGTAGAGCTTAAACCTTTTGATCCTCTTTACCGTCCGGACCTTTCACGCGAAGAAACTCCGGGACAGATTGGTCAGGGTGTAACAGTAGAAAGCATTAACCGTGTACGCGATGAAATGCTTGATAAAAGAATTGTTGCACAGTCAAACCAGGAATCTTACTGGGATACAAGAAGCAAATATTATGTAATGCTTGAACAGATTTATAACGAACCGGATGAAATTTCAATCAGAACTACAATGGATAAATTCTGGGAAAGCTGGCAGGAGCTTTCTTTAAATCCAGAAAGCACTGCAAACCGTCAGGCAATTGTAGAACGCGGTAAATCTTTAGTTAACTCAATCCGTAACCGTGATACAGCACTTGTAGGTGTTGCAAATATAATCAATTCAGATATCGAAGCAACAGTTGAACAGTTTAACGACATTGCACGTCAGATTGCAGGATTAAATAAAGAAATCATTCAGAGTAAGGCAATGGGTGATAATCCTAATGACCTTCTTGACCGCCGTGATCTTCTCGTAGAAAAGCTTTCTAAGATTGCAAACATCACAACAGAATACCGCGATCCTGATGAATACGAAGTTCATGTAAACGGAAAGATCCTCGTTCAGGGAAATATAGCACGTTCATTTGCAGTAGAAAGTGTTCTCGACAACTACGGTTACTCAAGAGTAGTATGGGCAGATACAAGAGATGAAATTGATGTTAAAGGCGGTTCACTTGGTGCATTAATTGAACTTCGCGATGTAGATATAAGACACGAAATTCAGTCATTAAATACAATGACAATGAACTTTGCAGATTTAGTAAACGACGTTCACAGAAACGCTGTAGGTTCAAATAATGTAACAGGACTTGATTTCTTTGTTCAGCGTCCATTTGTAGAAAATACAGTAGGAAACTATGACTCTGACGGTGATGGAATCGAAGACAAGTCTTACATATTCCGTTTTACAGGAACTAATTCTTTAAATCCTCAGGAACAGATTGGAATCGAAGGACAGATGATTCTTTCAGGTCCTAAAGGTGATGTAACAGTTGCATATCATCCTACAGACAGAGTAGAAGATGTAATTAACCGTATCAACGATTCTAACGGCGAAGTAAAAGCTTACCTTGACCGCAACAGCAAGCTTGTATTAAAGGCAACAACAGCAGAAGATATTTACAATCCTGATTTTGTAATACGCCATGTGGAAGACTCAGGTCTTTTCCTTGCAGGTTATTCTGGAATTCTTGCAGCAAGCGGAGAAGAAGGTGCTTACGATTACAACCAGGCAGATGCAGTTAATGCACTTGTCGGAATCGGAACAGAAGCAGAAAAGGCAGCACAGTTTGCAGTAAGCCCTGTAGAAAATCCTTCTACTTATGTAGAAATTAACGAAAGAATCAGAAACGACGTTAAAAATGTTGCAGCAGGCTTTGCAGATCATAACGGCGCTGTAAGTAACGGTGACGGAAGAGCTGCTGTAGAAATTGCAGCCATCAGAAATACAAAAATCATGATCGGTCATGAAAGAACATTCGATGATTACTTTGCAGATTCTGTAACACAGGTTGGTCTTATGGGCGAACAGGCAGAAACAAATGCAATGAGTCAGCATGCAGTAATGGATGACCTTCGTTCTCTGCGCGATTCTATAAGCGGTGTAAACATCGATGAAGAGCTTGCAGACATCATGAAGTTCCAGCACGGATACAATGCAGCTGCAAAATATGTAACTGTAATTGATTCAATGCTTGATACAGTCATCAACAGACTTAAAGTTTAGTCAGTCCGGGTTTTAAAAGGAGTTAAGCTATGAGAAGAATAAGCACAAACATGAATAACAACGACGTTCAGTACAGACTTAGAAATCATGAGTCAAAGCTGAATACAGTAAATAACCAGCTTGGAAGCCAGCGCAGAATTCAGCAGCTTCGTGACGACCCGATTGCTGCAGGTCATCTTGTGCGCTATCAGTCATTCAAGGGAAGAATAGATACTTTTGAAACTAATGCTCAGACTGTTACAGAAAAGCTTACAGTACGCGAAGGCTATATGAACGACTCGCTTCAGATAATGCAGCGTGTACGCGAACTTGCTGTAGCCGGTGCAAACGGAACATTTACAAAAGAAGACCTTGTAAACATGGCTTCTGAAGTAGACGAACTTTTAAAACAGCTTATTCAGAATGCAAATGCTGTTGACCAGGACGGCAATTCACTTTTTGCAGGAACAAATACAAAGTCTACAGCTTTTGACGTAGAACTCGGAAACGTAGCAGGAAGTGCAGTTCCTCTTATCGAAACAGTTACATACAATGGAAACGTGGATACAAACAGAATTGAAATTGATGAAAATCAGTATCTTAACGTGGATAATTCGGGAAACAGAACATTCTGGGCAGAACACCAGCAGCTTTTTACAGGCCGTGACGCTTCAGGCTGGCAGGCAGACCGCGACAGTGTAATTGCTGTAGACGGACATCAGATAGAAATTAAACGCGGTGACAATGTATACTCTCTCATTTCAAAAATCAATGACAGTGGTGCTGCTGTCAAAGCTTCTATTGACCCGGTTTCTAACGGCCTTAACCTTATTACAACAGATCCGCGTCAGCTATGGCTTGAAGATATAAGCGGAACAACGTTTACAGATCTTGGAGTAATTTCAAGTCCTGAACAGCGTCCGCCATATAATCTTAATAATGATGCAGTAGTTTCAGGTGGCTCAATGTTTGATTCTGTGATAGCACTTCGTGATGCAATGCTTGCAGGCGACCACGAATCTATCGGTGGAAGAGTATTAGGAACAATTGATCAGAGCGTAGATAACCTTGTTACAAGAATTGCAGAAGCTGGAAGTGAACATGAAAGAGCAACATTAAATATTGCACGTAACTCACAGACATCGCTCAATGTAACACAGATGATTTCTACAGAAGGCGATCTTGATTTTACAAAAGCGGTAACAGATATGAGAATGCTTGATTATGTTCACCAGGCGACATTAAGTGTAGCAGGAAAACTTTATTCAAGTTCATTATTAAATTACATGAGATAAACAGAGGTAAGACATGGATGTTAAGACAAAGCAGGGAACAGTAGTTTCTGTAGATAATGATCACATTTTTAATTTTCCGGAAGGGTTATTTGGATTTGAGCTGTATCATAATTATGCAGTTTATGAATCTGAATATTCTCCGTTTATGTGGATGCAGTCAATAGAAGATCCGCACCTTGCGTTCTTAATTGTAGATCCATTCTTAATCGTAAATGATTATGAACTTGATGTAGACGATAAAAGTCTTGCAAAAATCGGAATCTCATCTCCTACAGATGTTTTTGTAATGACAATAGTTACAATTCCGCAGGAAGGAGGTCCTGTAACAGCAAATCTTCAGGGACCTGTTATAATCAATAAAAATACAAATCAGTGCTTGCAGGTAATTTTAAATTCCAACCGCTGGACAACAAAACACGACATCGTAAAAGCGCTTAAAGAAAAGGAGAGCGTATGCTGATTCTTTCGCGCAAAATAGATGAAAAAATTAAAATCGGTGAAGACATTACCCTTACAATTATCGAAATCCGTGGAGATCAGGTAAAAATTGGAGTAGAAGCACCAAAAAATGTAAAAGTATTCAGACAGGAAGTATTTAACGCAATCCAGTCAGAAAATAAACTTGCATCAGAAATTCCTGATACAGCAGGAATCGATGCAATCAGAAAGATGCTTACGAAATAAGATTTGTTTCTGCTTCGCTTGCTCTTATATAAACCGGACCTTCAAAATCCTGAAGTGCCGGTTTTTTATTTGCAATCATGTCTTCTGCAATTGTAAAAAGATTTTCTGTTTCATCATGTTTAGATTTCAGTGATATAAATTTTTCAGAAATTTTTTTATCACATTCATCATTTGATTTAAATCTTTCAATAAAAAGTTCAGCATCACTTCCGCAGACAAAAACTTTTTCTGCATTTAAATCTTTTAATTTTTCTGAGATATCGTTCATTTCATAATCGCCGTCAGGAATTATGATTCCGTCATTAAAAAAAGAGCGGACATAGAATCTGTTTTTTTTAGCGTCCACTGCACAGAGAACCGGCATCGGGAGTGACTTGTAAGCATAAGAATACGCTTCTAGTGTATCAACGCCATAAACTGGAATTCCATGTGAAAGCTCCAGAGCTTTTAAAGCAGAAAATGCAAGACGAAGGCCGGTAAAACTTCCCGGTCCCTTGCAAAGAACTGTGTAATCAAGTTCTTTTACGGAAAGGTCAACTTGAGAAAGAATATATTCGATTGACGGAAGAAGTTTTTCAGACTGCCTCATTCCGATGTCCAAAATCAAAGAAGCATATTTATCGTCATTTTTTGCGGCGATGGTAATTCTTGTAAGCGAAGTGTCTACGGCAAGGGCTTTCATTTTATTTCTCCGTAAGGCCAGTTTTTAATTTCAATTTTTCTTTTTTGGGAATTGTCTTCCTGTGGGGTAAGGGAAATTATTATGGTTGAATCCGGAAGTTCTTCCATGATTTTTTCACTCCACTCAATTATAGAAACTCCATCCCCGTAAAGAAGGTCATCTGTTCCGAGATTTATAAAATCTTCCGGACCGTCAAGTCTGTACACATCAAGATGATAAAGAGGCATTTTTCCTTCGTATTCAGAAATAAGGCAGAAAGTAGGGCTTGTTATTGTTTCTGCTACTCCAAGGCTTTCGGCAATTCCTTTTGTGATGGTGGTTTTCCCGGCTGCCAGAGTTCCCTGCATCGCAAGAATATCACCTTTGTGCAAAAAATTTCCGATTTTCTTACCAAGTTCAATAGTCTCTTCGGAACTTGAGGTGTAAAATGTGTAATTATTTCTCATTGTGGTAAATTGCCTTCTTCATCGCTTGTCAAAATAAATTTTTTAAGCGCTGTAAGTAAAGGAAGGACAGGATAATTCGGGGCCTTAATAATTTTAACGCTGACATTCTTATTCCCCATAGGCCCAGTTTCGATACTGAAAGAAATTGGAATAAGAGAAGTTTCTGTAGGTAATTCAAGAACTGCGTCTGCTGTATACTTCCTTAGATAGAAAATATGACCCTCTTCGCATTCGATATTTTTAAGTTCAACTATGTTCATAAAAATCGACTTAATGATTATTATAAAATAAGGTTCCTAAATGGTCAAGTTTTTGGAATTATATACAGAATTTAATAAACAATAAGCAAAATGAGCTGTATAAATACGATATTTATTGAATTTTGCTTATTAAGACCAGTCATACAGTTCTGTGAGCATTTTAACCTTTGTTTCGAGGCTCGTATGTTTAAATGCAATGTGGAGGGAATAAAGTCCGGTATCAACATCGGTTCTTGTATCCATAATCTGGCCGAATAAAGGTTCAGTTTTGCCGAGAATAGTTAATTCTATGTAAATATACTGTTTTTTCTTAATCGGAAGTGTTGTGTACATTTTACAACCGCCTTCAGAAAGATCGACAACCGTACCATTGTATTTGTTTTCTTTAGGAGTATATTTAAGTTCTCCATCCGGTTTTGTAATAACAGCTGCAGCAGAAAAAAGGCATTCCCTGTTAATTACAAAGCGTTTTGATGCACGGCGGCTCTGCGGGCAGAGTGTATTTGAATGTGTTATTAAAACCTGTTTTTCGCCATTAGGCTGATTTAAAAACTGAACTACGCGTGTAACGATTGCATACTGCTGCTTTGACATACTGAAAAGAAGAACGAGCTTTTTTAAATTTTCCGGACGGTCTTCGTTTGATTCTTCAAGTGTATCAGGAACGGAAAGATAAAGTCCGTTCGGTTCATTTTTTACAAGATTAAACTGATATTGAAATCCACTTGGTGCCGGATATGAAAGGATTGTTCCAAGCGGAATGTTTTTTGAGTTTGTTATTGATCTTGCAAATGATACGTATTTTTCGATTCTAAACCTTAATCTGAAAAGATCATAAAGCTCTTTATCGCTGCTTCTCATCTGCGCAAGTCTGCGGAATTCTGCCTTAAAAATAGTGTCCAGATATTTTTCATCTGTATATGAATAAAAAATATTTTTTGCACCCTGACTTTTACAGATTTTCCAGAGTAAAAGTGTTTCTTCTTTTGTAAGTTCAATTTTTTTTGCAAGTATCTGAACATCTTTGATTGTTGTCGGCTTCTGTTTCTGCGCTTCGATGTATTCCGGACTTTCGTGTCTTTTTTTAATGATTTTGTTTATAAGCCAGAATATAAAAATAATTCCGATAAAAATTGCAAGATAAAGGATTACAAGGTATACGTGAGGATTTTGTCTTGCAGCTAAAGGTGAACCGTTCATTAACTATAAACTCCCAAGTGCCTTTGAAAGTGATTCAAGACGTGGACAAATTTCATATTCAGACAGATCACCTAAAAGAACAGAATCAGAATTTTCCAATGCTTCACTGAAATCTTTTAAAATCGGTGTAAATTCAGAAATAAAGTCAGAGAGATTTTTTTCATCCACTTTGATATCAGCAAATTTTTCCGGGAAAAGGCTTGACCATGTAACTGTGCTGCAGAAAGCATTCATTACATCAGAAAGTTTAATTATTGTCTGTTTTGCCTTTGCATCTTTTCCGCTCTGCATTTCAACAGGAATGTTTTTTAAAAGCTCTGTCAATTCTGTCATTTCCTGAGCAGATTTTTTAAAGCTTTCACAAACAGCACTTTCAGAAATAACGGAAACTTCTATTTTTGTATTGTCTTCAAGTGGCTGAGCCATTGCATTATCAAAACCTTCTGCACTGATGTTTTTATCATTAATTGTAACTGCAATTGTTGCGAGTTTATTCTGTTCGCAGCTTAATTCAAAAGCTTTGAGAACATCGCCGATTGTCTTTTCGTTTTGAAGTGTTACATCTAATTTCTGTGTGTTTACAAAAAATTCCATAGTTTAGTTTCCTTATCTGTTATTATTATTCTGATGCTGTCTGCTAAAGTTATTTATAGATTCAGATTGATTTTCAAGACTGTTTAAAGAACTTTCCATCTGTCCGTATTTTGCCTTTAGTTCTGCTTCTTTTCTGTCAAGCTGAGTTTCAAGTTTTGCAATTTTCTGTTCGCTTGCTTTTATCTGCTTGTCTAAAGTTGAATTTTTATTTGCAAAAATTCCACCTGACTGAACATAAGCTGTTATCTGTCTGTCGAGTCTGTATCCAATCCCGCTGTCGATAACTAAGTCCCCGTCTGTATCAAATCCAAAGAGAACCTTTATTGCGTCGAGATTGTTCTTTAAATTTTCATCAAGAACCTTTTCATTTATTTCAAGATAACCGCGCATTTTACCCGGGTTGTAGCCGGAGTAATTTGTTGCATTTGTAGAAATTCCAATCTGGCTCAACATCGTAATTTCTGAGTTGTCTGTTGCCTTGTAAACTCCACTTATTACCTGTGACATTGAATTTTTTATATTTGAAAGAGAAAAATCATTAAAGAAAAGACCAAGCTTTTCCTGATATTCTTTTTTTTCATCAGAAGAAAGATAGTCAAGTTCTGCAATGATTTCCGGTTTGTTTTGAGAAAGAATATTAAGTTCTGCAACAGCCTGATTGTATTTTCCAACAAACGTAATAAGTGCATCTTTTGCGGCTTCTACATCAGGTTCAATTTTAATCGTTGCTGTCCTTTCTGTTTTATCAGAAAGGTTTAATGTTACGTGTGGAATTACATCGTCAATAGAGTTAGTAGGTCGTGTAATTGTAATTCCTTCATATTTGATGACTGCATCTCCTGCAACGCTTACAGGATTTACAGGAGCATAACCTGTGTCGATATTTTCATCATATGATTCAATTTTTGAAACTGTATAGGAAACACCGGTATTCTGGTTTCTTAAAACGATGGATTTTATTCCTGGATACTGTTTTATATTTATCTTTAAAGTTGAACCGTTCTCAGAAAAAACATCATCAGTAAGTTTAAGTTCACGTTCTGTTCCGTCTTCAAAATGAGCAAATAAAACGCTGTCATTTTTTACAGGACTAAGTTTTACCTGTGGTTTTGAGTCCTGAGGTAAGTCAACCGAAAGAGGGTTGTTGTCAATGGTAATATTTTTAAAAGTAACGTTTCCCGAATCTGGAAGATCCGGTCCTGAAATATTTTCTGCATCTGAACTTGTTATGTCATGTACATTATGAGCTTTCACAGAAAAAGAAATTGTCTTGGTGTCATCTTTTGCAATGTCAGCTGGAATTTCAATACTGAATCCACCTCTTGGCGGAACAGAAATTCCTTCTTCTGTCATTTGAACACCTGCATTTGAAATTTGAACAAGACCTTCCTGTTCAACATCTATAAGGTTTACAGGCTGTTTGATTTCTGAAAAGTTTTTTCCGAAAACTTCTTTTGCAGAATCTGCTTTTTTTATCATCTGAGTTTCAAGTGCAAAAGTAAGAGCCGCATCTTTAAAAATTAATTTTGAATCATTTCCGGTTTTGAGGCTTTCGATTAAGAGAGCTTTGTTTCCTTTATTAACACCGATAAGGCTGGCTTTGATAACATCTTTTCCACGTTTGTTAAGACTTGTAACAAAGTCTTCGATTTTACCGCCTTTCCAGTTCATCTGAATTGTTTTTTCACCGGTTTTGTATGTATAAAGACCTGCAGGAACAGATTGTCCCTTTTCAATTTCTTTAGAAAGAAAACGGTCTGCTGTGGCTGGAGTAATTACATCAACTTTAAAAGATTCGTAAGCGGCCTCGCGTCCGGCAGTAGCTGTAACTGCATATTCTTCTGTTGAAGACGCAATTTTACTGTTGAACGGATTGTCAAAAGAGTAGAGAGATTTTACACTGTCACGCAATGACGACATTTTCTGATTTACAGTCCGCCATGCTTCCTGTTGTTTTTTGTACGAATCGAGATTCTGCTGTTCACGGGTAAGAGGGATCCTCTCAACCTTCATCAAGCCTTCTACGATTTCATTTGTTTTGTACTTATCATTAACACCAGGTATATTAAGTCCCGACATATAATCCTGCCACCCTTAATTTCCTCAAGATTAAATCATCTCGTCGAAAAGAACTCCAATTGCTTTTCTGATACTGATTTTCAGTCTCTGAATATCAGCAGATGGAATTTCTTTAATGACCTGGTTTGTACTCGGATCAACAACTTTTACGACTATGGATCCCAGTTCTTCATTTACATTGAACTGGAGTTTACGGCCCATTACCATGTCAGACAACTTCTGAAGCTGCTGAGCATCAGCTTTAATCTGAGCATTGTTCTGAACTATGTTGTCAACAACTCTTGCTCCGTCTGCAATGTTAAGCTGCTGTACATCTACCGCTGCCTTTAAATCACTGTTAACAGTTTTTACAGCCGGGGAGCTGTGATATAGGCCTTCCATGGCCATGCTTGATCCTATGTTACTAATAGTATTCATAGGCACTTCCTCCTGAAAGTTAAAGAAAGGAGAGGGGCGCACCTCTCCCTCCTTACGTATTATTTAAAAAAGACGACATCCAGAAGTCTCTTAAAACAAATACGATTTATTTAGACTATCTTAACAAAGCAAGAACGTTCTGGCTCTGTGAGTTAGCCTGTGCGAGCATTGCAGTACCAGACTGTGTGAGAATCTGGTTTCTAGTATATTCTACCATCTCGCTAGCCATATCTGTATCGCGGATAAGGCTTTCTGCAGCCTGAAGATTTTCTGCTGCAACGTTTACACCATTAGCTGCCATTTCAAAGCGGTTCTGATATGCACCAAGATCTGCTCTCTGTTTAGAAACGATCATGAGTGCGTGATCAATTGATCCGATTGCCATGTTAGCTGTTTCCGGTGTAGAAATACCGATCTGCTCATCAGTTCCCTGAGCACCTTTAAGTCCAAGAGCCTGAGCAGACATTGTTCCAATGTATACACGAGCGTTCTGGTCCATGTTTGCACCAATCTGGAACTGCATGATTCTTCCTGAAACAGATTCAGAAGCGAATGCTCCAGTAAGAAGATTCATTCCGTTGAACTGTGCCTGGCTTGCAATGCGGTCTACTTCAGATACAAGCTGTGATACTTCTACCTGAATCTGCATACGGTCTTCATCTGAGTAAATACCGTTTGCTGACTGTACTGCCAATTCACGAACACGCTGAAGAATATCTGTAGTTTCTCCTAAGTATCCTTCTGTTGCCTGAATAAAAGAAACACCGTTTTCGATATTTCTGTTAGCCTGGTTTAAGCCGCGGATCTGGCTGCGCATCTTTTCAGATACTGCAAGTCCAGAAGCATCGTCTCCAGCACGATTAATGCGCTGACCTGAACTGAGTTTTTCAATGTTGCCCATGATGGCATCGTTAGAGATACCAAGTGTACGGTTTGCATACATTGAACTCATGTTGTGATTAATAATCATTTTGAGCCCTCCATGTGATTAAACTACAAAGCATCATGCTTTGCACTCTGCCTGTGCGGGCTGTCAAATTTTTGCGCCAAATTTAACAGTTTCAGACCCTTACAGCAGGGACAATCAGTCTTGTATGCTGAACAAAACTCAAAGGTCTTTGATTTATTCAGCTTAAAACCGATTATCCATGCTGCCACAGACTCACATAAAAGACTCGTTTTCAAAGAACAAAATGCATCTGAAAATGCATTATCATTTTTACGGTACGCGGCATTGTATTGGGAAAAATAGAAAAGAGTAGAGTAGAATACCGCACTATAAATAGCTTATGTGTCTTTTGGACAACATAAACTATTTATATTATATACCGTTCCTGATGCAAAGACAAGACATTTTTTGCCCTGTCTTATGGCACTACAGTAATTTAAGCCTATCTGAGTAAGCTTAATACTGTCTGTGACTGAGTGTTAGCCTGAGCCAACATTGCAGTACCAGCCTGCTGGAGAATTGTGTTCTTTGTAAATTCTACCATCTGGCTAGCCATATCAGTATCGCGGATGCGGCTTTCTGAAGCCTGGAGGTTTTCAGCTGAAATATCCAAGCCCTTAACAGCATATTCCATACGATTCTGGTATGCACCAAGGTCTGCACGCTGCTTGTTAATTTTCATAAGAGCAGTGTCAATAACACCGATTGCGCGGTTGGCATCATCTGGACCTGCCAATGTGATCTTATCTCCAGTACCGATTTCACGTACTCCGAGAGCAACTGCTGACATTGTTCCAATGTAAACAGACATTCTCTGGTCCATGTTAGCACCAATGTGGAACCACATAGAACCTGTAGGAGTGTTTTCACCGGTTGCAAGTGCGAAGCGTCCTGTAAGCATGTTCATACCATTGAACTGAGCTGAACTTGCGATACGGTCAACTTCATCAACAAGCTGAGAAACTTCTACCTGGATCTGCATACGGTCTTCATCTGAGTAAATACCGTTAGCTGCCTGAACTGCGAGTTCACGAATGCGCTGCATGATGTCAGTTGTTTCCTGTAAGTAACCTTCTGTTGTCTGAATGAAACTGATACCATTCTGTGCATTTGTAGATGCCTGGTTAAGACCACGGATCTGAGCACGCATCTTTTCAGATACTGCAAGACCTGAAGCATCATCACCTGCGCGGTTGATTTTTTCTCCTGAAGAGAGTTTCTCCATATCTTTTGAAAGATAGAGACCTGTTACACCAAGCTGACGATTGGCGAACATAGCTGACATGTTGTGATTGATAACCATAATTTCCTCCTTGGAAATTGCAAGGCAAAATCCTTTTTGCCCGTTTATAAAAATGTGCTTCAGTATTACAAGGCTACATCCACACATTTTTATAGTGACTCGTTTGGACGTCACTTCGAAAGAAGATTATGCGCCCATAACTCCTCTCTTATGGTATCGGCAACACTATTATAAAACTTTAACGTTTTTTTAGAAAAAAATTCAAAAATTTCAAAAAAAAAGCAAAATACGCAGCAGAAAGCGGACTGGCGAAAACTTCGTAAGCGTTCGCCTAATCGATTTACCCTATAAGCGTCGCGTTTGCAGCCAGGCCGCTTTCTGTGAGAGTATTTTCCGTTTTGTTAAAAAAGCTCATGCAGGCTATTCGTTATTTTACAATCCGGCCATTATTTTCTGTAAAACCCTGCATGCCTTGCCGCGGTGCGAAACCGCATTTTTCTGCTCTGGAAGAAGCTCTGCGTCGGTTTTGCCGTATTGAGGTAAAAAGAAAATCGGGTCATAGCCAAAGCCGTACTGGCCGCGTGCATCTTTAATATCTTCGATAATTGTGCCTTCCATTGTTTCCTGCGCAATAAAAAAACGCGAAGGATTTAGCATTAAAACCATCGAGCATGAATAGTGTGCAGAGCGCGGTCCGTTTATAAATGCCGGAATATAATCCGGGTTGCTTTTATCGATAAATTTCGTAATATCCGTAATATCAGGGCATTCAGCAAGTTTTTTATTGAGAGATTCAATTAAAAATGCATTCTGTTCTTCCTGCGAAATTTTACTTCCGTCATCTTTGCCGCGTGGAAAATCGGGACCTGCATAACGTGCTGACCATACGCCTGGAATTCCGCCTAAAGCATCAACACAGATACCCGAGTCATCAGCAATGACAGGGCAGTGCACGATGTTCCAGAGTTCGCGTACTTTTATCATGCTGTTCTGGTAAAAGTCAGTTCCGGTTTCTACAGGATCAAAATCGATACCTTCATCTTTTGGAATTACAATAGTATGCTCAGAAAAAATTTCTGACATCTCACGTTTTTTATTAAGATTACCGCTTGCTAAATATATCTTCATAAGATGCATTTTAATCAAAAATGCAAGCACTTTCAACAGAAGATTTTACCTTTTTAAAATACATTATGCTTGCACTTATAAGTCTGTAAGGCAGCCCCATGACATCTGCTATTTCTGAATTAGTCGGAGCTATTTTAAACCTTCCGTTTAGTAAAAGTTGATTTTTATTTGTCCATGCACTTGTCTGATAATCGAGTTTCCTTTTTATTTCTTTATATTTAAATTTATTTTCATCCGGATCAGTTAATTCAAGTTCATGTCTGTATGTGTTAACAAAACAATAGGCACGGTTGCGGCTTTTTTCAATTTCACGTCTGTTAAGAGCTTTTGTAATTAGTTTTGATTTTAATGCGCATACAGAATTTGTTATTATCTCAGGTGAAATGTCGCAGATTCTGCTTACTTTTTTTATCTGTTCATCATTTATATACCATGCAGATTTTAGAGCAAGAATTAAAAGTCCCTGCTGAATTTTTCTCTGTTTGGATAAAGCCATTGGAAGTCTATGATTTACTTTTTTAAAAATCTGTTTATATACCAATGAAGGAATTTTTTCTTTTTTTGCTTTTCTGCTGTATTTATATACAGGTTCTTCATCAGAGATTGCTGTTACTTTTTCAACTTCTTCTTCCATTTTGTCATCATATGTTAAGATTGAATCCAGTAATACACTGTTTGAAATATCACTTTTAAGAGCAAGACTATTTAAAAATGTAATCTGTGCACTCTGCAAGGTAGAGTAAACGTATGAACCGAACGTAGCAATTTCTGGATTAAATCTTTCGATGATTGTTTTTGCTTTTTTTTCAAGAAAGTATAGAAGAAAATCACTTCTTGTATCTTCATCAAAGTTTTTCAGATTGAATCTCGGATAGTTTGTATAAATTATTTTATACATTTCTATAGATGCCTGTGATACAGACAGTTTTTTTGACTTAACTAATTCTGGAATTTCATCCAATATAAGTTCAGTCATGATAAGCTCCTTCTCCCACCATAATTTTTTAAGTACCAGACAATACTTAAATATTATGTGCAAGAAGTGTGCCAAATTAAAAATTATTTCAGGATTTTTGAAAATTCCTGTACAATCTGCGGAATTAATTTTTCAATCTTTCCGTCGCAGCTCATCCCGGAAGCATTTTTATGACCACCGCCTCCAAATTTAGAAGCGATGACGCTTACATCAATGTCATCGCGGCTTCTAAAGCCTGCAGTACATGAATGTTCTGTTTCCTGCCTTACAAAGACTGCAACATCAACGCCTTCAGAAGAAAGAAGAGCCTGATAAAGCATATCAGAATCACGTCCTTCCTGGCCATAGCGTTTTGTTTCTTCCATGGTTTCATATGCAATGACAAGCCGCCCGTTGCAATAGCGTTCAGCATGACCTAAAGTTAAACCAAGAAGTTTTCTTGTTGAATAAGGTTTTCCACCTGTTATTCTGTCATACATTTTGTTAGGGTTTGCACCGGCAGCAACTAAGCGTGATGTAAGAAGAAATATGTTTGAAGAATCTTCTCTGAGAAATCTGAAAAAACCTGTGTCAGTGCATAAACCGAAAAATAAAGTGTCCGCAGCTTTTTTTGTAAGTGGGCCTGCAATTTTTTCATAAAGAATCTGAACAATACAACTTGCTGCAGGACTTGATGGATCAACGATGGAAGAGTTTTCATCCAGACCGCTTGAAGTTTTATGATGATCAATTATGAATGTATCAAAATCTTTTAAATCACCAACTTCTCCAAGTCTTGAAAGTTCCGAACAGTCGGTAATGATCAGTCCTGTTTCATTTATGTCATCTTGAGACATAAATGGAATTTCTGTTACAAATTTATTTTCAAATTCTTTAATTTCAGATCTTTTAAAAGGTCCGTTGTTGAGAAGGAGAAAAGGTTTTTTAAAAGATTCAATTATATAAGAGATTGCAAGAATTGAAGAAACGCAGTCACCGTCAGGATCTTTGTGGCCTGTGATTATAAAACGGTTATGTTTTAAAATGAATTCTTTAAAATTTGAAATTTGTTTTTCTGTAATGTCTTTCATAATAAAATAAACAGACCTCTAAAAACAGTAAATTTTTAGAGGTCGCTCAAAAAGAATTTCTGCATTAAAATAATGCATCAGTTATTGAAAAAAATTCAATATTATCTTAATTCAAGAACAAGTTCATCTTCTGAAGCAGGCGGATTAATATTTTTGTTATTAGCAATACCCCAGATTGGATTTGTTTTTGCTGTTGGAATTGTAAGCATTACTTTAAGAAATTTATTATCTTTCTTTACGATAGTAATGTAAGCAGACATCTTTCTTGGAAGTTCTCTGATAGTAAGCTTTCTTGGTGTATCCTTCTGCCATTTAGCCCATTTTTTTGGAATTGTAGCAATTCCGAGCTTAGCACCATATTTTCCATAAAGAACTACATAATAGTCTGTTGAATCAAGGATTTTGTAAATCGGTGCAGACTGATAAGTAATATTAGCATTATATTTATTCTCTTTTTCCTGTGCAAACATAGGGAGAGCAAGCAAAAAACAGAAAGCTGCAAAAATCAATCCTTTTTTAGTGTTCATATAAACCTCCAGAGACGCAAATTGTATGTATTATTTTACGCACGTTATATTATAAAGCCTTTATTGATTACTGTAAAGTAATATTTTAACGTTGAATTATTAAACCCGAACATTGATTATTTTTTATTGACATAACTTTAATGTCCTTTTATGATTAAAGTTATTGAAAAGAGTATGATCTGCATTTGCTTTAAGTTTTAAGCATAACATCATGGAAATATGACACTAAAAATTACGACAGCCTGTATTTTTTTGCTCATAATAACGATAATTGACTGTAAAAAATTCATAATTCCAGATTTAATCCTGATTATCTTTTTCATGACAATGCTTGCTTTTGACCTTTATACAGGGAAAGAGTCAATACCCAGGCATGCTGTAGAAGCATTGGTAATGTTTCTGATTTTTTGGTTGATTTACCATTTTTCCGGGGGCTTAGGCTTTGGAGATGTAAAACTTATAGGATGTATAACTTATACATTTGGCTTTATTTCTTCTATATATGTGTGCCTGGCAGCCAGTATAATGGGGTTAGTGTTTTTCGGTGTAAACAGGGTAATTGGCGTAAAAAAGGTAAAACGAATTCCATTTGCCCCATTTTTAGCCGTCGGATGTATAGTGTATTTAATATTGAGAGGACTTGTTAAGTGAAAAAGGCATTGTTAATTTTAATCAGCATACTCGGAATGTCGTTTTTTTCGTTTGCTCAGACAGAAAATTCTTCCATTAACATAGATTTCAGGAATCAGAACATAACGGATGTTCTGTATGCCATTTCTGATATGTGTTCAGAATCTATTTATATAGATGAAACTGTAACGGGAAGAATAAGCTTTCATTTTGAAGATGCCTCTTTTGAAGGCGCCCTTAAAAGATTTTCAGAATTTGCCGGTCTTTATGTTGAAAAAAAGGATAATGTCTATTTTATTTCAAAGGCAAATATACAGGTTAACAATGCGCTTATCTCAATAGAAGCAGAAGATGTCCCTGTAGAGCCTTTTTTGATTCTGCTTTCAAGAAAGACTAAAACTACGATTATGTATGAAAAGCTTCCTGAAACAAAACTTACAATCAGGTGCAGCAATGTAAAACTTGACGAAGTTTTAAACCTTGTTCTTGTAAAACTTAACGGATATGCGCTTGAGAAAATCGGTACCGGTTATTATATTTCCAAAAATGCCAGTGCAAATGCCAAAATAAAGATAGATTCATACACTTTATCAAGAAACAGAGATGGAGATGTAACATTATCATATACATTAAAGCTTCAGAAGGCTAATTTTATTAATGTACTGGATGAATTGTTTAAAAAAGAAAACAAAGAATATTCATTAATAAATGCAAAACCTGTTACCATTGAAAATCTTTACTATGATTCAAAAGATTTTTCGACAATGCTTGCATTGATTCTTGAAGCGGCAAGTTGTGATTATTCAGTAAAGAATGGAATATACTACATTTTTGAAATTCAGAAAAATGATGTTCTTAAAAAATTTAAGGATATTAAAGTAATTAAACTTGAAAACATTAACGGGGATAATCTTTTAAGTCTTATACCTGCAGAATTGAACAGTAATGCGCAGATTAAAATTGATAAATCATCTAATTCAATTATTTTATCAGGAAGCCAGGAACAGATTGCCCCAATTGAAGATTTTATAAAAACAGTTGATGTTCCATTGACTGGAAGATATTATCAGAAATTTTCTCTAAAGCATCTTAGTGTAAAAGATGCTTTAGCTTCCATGCCAAAGAATATGTTTCTTTCGGATGTAGTTGTTGTTCCGGAATCGACATCTTTTGTTACACAGGTTACAGAACAAAAAGAAAAAGAAATAAGGGAATATCTTTATCTAATTGATAATAAACAGTCATCATTTCCTACTAAACTTAAATATATAAAAAGTGAAGATTTACTAAAATATCTTCCGCCATCAATCAATAAGGAGAATATCTGTGAAACAGGAGATTCTTCTCTGATATTTTTTATCGGAACAGATGATCTTTATGAAAAATTTTTAAAAGATCTTGAATTGATTGATAAGCCTAAGCAGCAGATTCGTTATCAGATATTGGTTTTGCAGCATCAGAAGACTTCTGGAGATAAATTTTCTTCCGGAATAGATAATATTTCTAATCAGACTGCCGGACTTTCTGAAGGAGTAACACATTCTTCATCGCTTTATAATCTTCTTGATATAAAATTTGATGTTGTTTCAAAATTTGGACTTAAGTTTGCATCAAAGTTAAGTGCAGAAATAAGTCAGGGTGTAAGTCATGTTCTTGCAGATACTACATTAAATGGAATAAGCGGAGATTCAATAAGTTTTTCAAATATAAATGTTTACAGATATCGTGATGTTGTAAAAGATTCAAATGGAGTTTATACAAGTACGGCTCGCGAAATTTCAAGTGGTCTTTCATTGTCGATAAATGGATGGGTGAGTGGTGATGAAATGATTACAGTTACTGTTGATGCTTCTGTGTCAAAACAGGGGTCGACAGATGCTTCTTCTGGATCATCATCAGCTGCAACAAGCGATTCAATTCCGCCTTCAACTTCAGAAAAAAAAGTTACGACAAATGTACGCACAAAGTCTGGAGAACCTGTAATCATAGGTGGTTTGCTGCAGGAAGAAAAAGATGTTTCTGAAAAGAAAGTTCCTGTTTTGGGTTATATACCTTTGCTTGGTCTTTTATTTTCAAGTAAGACAGAAACACTTGCAGAAACAGAAATGATAATTTATCTTGTTCCTTTTGTTGAAAAAACAGGTGATACTAAACTTGATTTTAATAAGAATATTGAAAAATATTATAGAAAATATGTAAATATGAATGAAGAAGAACAGCCGGTAAGATGAAAAACAAAAACTTTGATATAGCATTTTTTTCAAATTATAGAAGTATTCTCAATCAGTATTCTGATACTTACATAAAAAATTCGTGCTCGGTAATTGTAGAAGAAGATGATAAAAAAGTTTTAATTGCCTGCAGCAAAAGTAAAAAACAATTTGTTGAAAGAAAGGCAAAAGAGTATCATTTACCTAAAGAAATAGAATTAATCGTTGTAAAAGACAGTGAATTTGAAGAGTTTATAGGTAACGTAGTTGAAGGAAATGTCATAAATAAAGATGCTTCAAAGGTTTCGGATGCCTCAGATTTTTCACTGGATGAAGTTTCAGAAACAAGCCCTATCGTAAATATCATAAACGCAACATGTCTTGGTGCAATTAGAATGAATGCCAGTGACATTCATATTGTTCCGGAAAACGGTAAAACTGTAATAAAATTTAGAATAGACGGTGTCCTTCAGGTTATAAAAGAGCTTGATAAGTCTATTTTTAACGTTGTTTCTTCCCGAATCAAGGTAATGTCCAATCTTAATATAATGGAACAGAGGCTTCCTCAGGATGGACATATGAAACTTAATGCATCCAATAGGGAAATAGATTTCCGTGTTTCGATAGTTCCAGTTATCGGCGGGGAATCTATAGTTTTACGTCTTTTTAATGCTGATACGCAGAAAGCTGATCTTGAAGAACTTGGTTTTACAAAAGACAATTATAAGATGCTTGCAAATTCGATTCACATTTCTAACGGGCTTATACTTATTTCCGGGCCTACAGGATCTGGTAAAACAACTACAATTCATTCATTGATAAACCTCATGGATAAAAAATCATTAAAGATCATCACAATTGAGGATCCTGTAGAAAGAGTTATTCCAGATGTTGAACAGATTCAGGTTAATGAAAGTATTGGGCTTACTTTTGAATCTGTTTTGAGATGTGTTTTGAGACAGGACCCTGATGTAATTATGGTAGGAGAAATACGAGATGAGGCAACTGCAGAACTTGCTGTAAGAGCCAGCCTTACAGGACATATCATTATTTCTACACTGCATACAAATGACAGTATTTCTACGATAAGCAGATTAATAAACCTCGGTATAGAACCTTATCTTGTAGGTTCTGTATTAAAATATTCTATTGCACAGAGACTTGTAAGAAGACTTTGCCCTGAGTGTAAAAAGCTTGTAAATCAAAAAACAAAAATTTATAAAGCAGTTGGCTGTAAAAACTGCAATCATACAGGTTATAAAGGACGAACTGCAGTTTCTGAAATATTTAAGGTTGATGAAAATCTTGTTGAATTAATTTCTAAAAATGAAAGTGTTTCGACTATTAAAAAGTATCTGGTAAAGAATAAAATGAAATTTATCAGCGAAGATGCAATGTTAAAGGTAAAAAGCGGAGAAACTTCTGTAGAAGAAGTAAAGAGAGAGGCTTTGGTATGAGTATAAGTGTTCAAAACAGACAGCTGATTTCTTTTACAGAAAATATGTCGTCTCTTGTTCAGTCAGGCCTTTCCATTATTGATTCGTTAAAGATTTGTGCAAAAATTGATGATTCAAAAAATAATCTTCTCCTTTGTGATTCGATTATTAAAGAAATAAGTA